>JGI24021J15306_10000379_pt1 | contig 32157 bp, 38 predicted proteins | sample Ectturendosymbi1_FD_15306 | JGI IMG/M metagenome (IMG submission 15306)
GACTCAAGGTGTCGGCGATACGTGAGCGACCTGTCCAACGTTACTCCGAGGTATTTGGGCTCGGAGCAGAAGGGCAGGGTTTCGTTGTTGAAGTTGACTTTTAGCTCACGCTTAGCTTCCTTGTTGATAAGATGGAAGGCTGCCGACGCCATTTTTGTAGCGCTGAGCTTTAGCTTCTAGTTCTGGAGGTGTTCACCTACAGTTGCCTTGACTCCACTTGAAAAGATAGAAAACATCAAGATGGAGATGAAACGATATATGATCAGTATTTTGGCACTCATTGAGACCAGATGGAAAGAGAACGGTGACATTACAACAGATGGATATAAATTGATTTACTCCGGAGGGAGCCAATGTCAGAGAGGAGCAGGAATAATATTGAACAAACAAACAGCAAAGAATGCGAAGGAGGTTGACACTATAAGTGACGGATTGTTGACTGTACGTTTAGCAGCTAATCCTGTGGATTTGAACATCATTGTGGCATATCCGCCGAACTCAGCTTATGAGGATCAAGACATAGAGGACGTATATGATCAGAAAATAAACATCTACCAAGCAAAGAATATACGATTTTATTGGGAGATATGAATGCAGTTGTTGGAGAGGGAAGAGAAGGATCTGTGGTAGGAGTTCATGGATAAGGTAAAAGGAATGAAAAAGGATGTTGATCGATTTCTGCTCCAGGAATAGGCCTAAGCTTTGTATCATGAACACATGGTTCAAGATCCTGAAAGAAGGAAATATACATGGAGAGCACCAGGAGATTGCAGTATATACCAACTGGATTACACTATTGTTTCAGAACGATACAAGAACAGTGTGAAAGACACTCGTGCCTATCCAGGTGCGGATATTGATTCTGATCATAACCTTGTTATGATGAAATTAGACTGCGCATGAAACGACCACGGCAAGGAGATTTACTGAAAGATAAAGAAGTGAATCTAATTTCAGTGATGCAATCTTGAAAGTGATAAAAAGTGAGAATAGTGATATAATTGACACAGAAACGAGGTGGCAAAAACTAAACGAAAGAACACTGCATGCAGTAAAAAAGGTCGATGGTGTGAAAGAGAAGAAGTATGAAACGAAACCCTGGATAACAAAACAGTTGGTAGATAAAATGGAGGAGAGACGAAAATGGAAAAATGTGAATGGGGAGGAAGGACTGAGAAAGTATAGACGACTGAACAATGAATTAAGATGATACAGGCCCGGAGATGTTGAATATCGAAGTGGAAGAAGCAACACGAACACTGACTACTAGACGGAAAGCAGAAGAAATGGACGGAATCCCTGCGGAACTCCTCATATCTTTGTGCGGCGAGGTGAAGGAGAAATTTGTGGAATTACGTCAACTGACATACAAAGACGGTGTATTGGCAAAGGACTTTTTACAAAGCGTAATGATTCCTATGGAAAAGAAGAATGCAGTTCGATGCGAAGATTTTAGAACTATTAGCCTGATATCACATGCATCAAAGGTGGTGATGAGGATCTTGGCTAAACGTATAGAAAGAAAATCAGAAGAATTTTTGGGAAAAGATCCATTTGGATTTCGTAGCGGAAGAGGCACAAGAGATGCAATGGAGTTATGAGGTATCTATCTGAGAGAAGCATTGAATTCAACCAAGATCTCTACGTGTGTTTTATAGACTATAAGGCATTTGACCACGTCAGCTGGAGAAAATTGATGGAGATATTGCATAACATTGGTGTAGATTGGTGGGACAGAAGACTTATAGCAACATTGTATATGAGTCAAACAGCTGCAGCAAGATTGAACTATGAACTGACCGGACCTAGTCAAGTTGGGAAGAGGAGTCTGGCAAGGTTGTCTGATTTCAGCAACACTGTTCAATGTTTATGCGGAAGCCATGATGAAGGAAGCATTGGATGATTTAAAAGAAGAAATTTGTGTTGGAGGCGAATTAGTGCAATCTGTCTGGTATGCGGATGATCAAGCTATGACTGCTGACACGGAAAAAGGTTTACAAAAAATTTCGGATGAAACAAACAAAGTAGTATAGAAATATGGCATGAAAATAAACATCAAAAAGACAAAAGTCATGAAGATTGGAAGAAAACCCAGTACTATAAAGTTAACTGTGGACGGAGAAATACTGCAACAGGTGGAAGAATTTAAATATGTGGGAAGCGTTCTTTCATCATCTGGTTACTCAGAAAAGGATATCCGTGTTAGGATAGTAATGGCAGAGTGCGTTTAATAAACTAAAAATACTACTCGCAGAAGGATTAAAACTGGAGGTAAAAAAAGATTGGGTGTGACCTTGGTTTGGAATGTGGCCATGTAGGGATCAGAAACTTGGATCATAAAAAAGGCTGATCCTACAAGGCTGGAGGCATTTGAAACGTGTGTCTGGAGAAGATTGGTGAAGGTGAAATGGATGGATAAGGAAACCAATGCAGAGGTCCTTAATCTTATAAAGGAAAAAAAATGTTTGTTATCGGAAATTAGGAAAAGAAAAAGGAGGTGGATTGGTGATATTCTGAGACATGAGAATATGCTGCGCACTGTGCTGGAAGGTAGAATGAAGGGAAAACGCCCAAGAGGAAGGAAAATAATTAAAATGTTAGATGATATCATGAATGGCACTTATTCACAAATGAAAAGAAGAGCTGAGGATAGAGAAGAATGGTGGAGGGATGTCATGAGAAACCTGCTGTAAGGTAGATTACCTTTGATGATGAGCGATTATGCCGACGAAACACCAGTCGCATCGACGTTCATAATTCTACAGCAGTGTAGCAACCAGCGTAGGGTTGCTTGTGGATCCTACACCTGAACGGAACCAGGTCAGAGCGCTTCGGTGGGTGCACACAACAGCGACCAGTTAGGACCGAGTAACAACCATTCAACGAGAAACTCGGCTTGTGGAGAAAAAGCGAAAGCAAAACCGTAAAATGCACAAAATCGTTATACGCGAATGTGCGAAACAACTTATGCATCCACTATAACATCAAAAACAAAATGTATTTTTCAAAGATTGATGCTTCACACTCAAGCTTTTTATTATTCACGGTTTCTCAAATTTACACTGCCAGTCTCCCAAGCAACCCCAAGGTTTCCGTGCTAAGGCAAACTACAAAAAGTTGTTTGTCGTGTTTGTTTAGTTATTCGCACATCGTTCACAACATGTTTTAATAAGAAAAAAAAACATGCCAAAAAAACGCCAAAACAGCCGGGCACCTTGCGGCTGTTTAGCCGAAAAACACCCTGGCAGCCAAGGTGTTAACTCACGCGGAAGGTTTACCGAGCAATATTTTAATACATTTATTCCATTGTCACAGAAGCAATTTCCAGTTTACCCCCATAAGCGACAGAAATCCGTTATTTTCCGGCTGCTCACCTAGCGCGGCAGTCAACGTGCACTGTTCGTGATTTGAAAAATTCTGCTTAGTACAACAAAGACTTTTTGAGGAGCAGCAGATACCCACGAGCAGGCGAGACACTTGTCATCACGTAAAACTTGCCAATGCATGTAACCGCGTACGGGAAGCGATTGAAGATCCGAAGACGCAGCGGCTGCTTCAGGTCCACGCTTTGCTCATCCACTTTCAGCTGTTTCAGGCGCTGCAAACACGTGAGCGCTCAGAAATGCGCAGAAACCAGTGAAGCTGATCAATATGCACAATGCTAAGTCAGCTAAAGAGCAGCGGCGGATTTTGCAGGTGCCTCGATTTGTGTTTTACGTCTTTCATGGTAAACGTATGTCGAAATCCGATATTGCGCTTCACTAGATCACTAATCTTAAGTAAAACAGAAAGAAAACAAGACACTATAGCCTGGGGAAAATGCCGACACGAGACATTCGTTGATCTCTGTGTCTGCACTTAGCAAAATACCACGTAAACGATGAACACCATTAAAAATTCATAAGTTAAACCGCGAAAAAGCAAAGCATCTGACATGAAAACCACAAACCGAGATCGCAAAGCCATTATCTACCTGCTCAGAAAAGGATTCCTGCGCCGTTTTCAAATTTTTAATGCGAATGTTCTTCAGCTGTTTTTCAAATCGATACATATCATAATTTACAAAAAAAAAATAAGATGTACATTCACTTTTTAATGGTGAGTTTGAACAGTTAAGGAAGTGGCAAGAATAATTGCAAAACGTTCATCTTTCGATTCCTGCAAGATTACCATTTCAACAACAGACGTTTTCAAAATAAAAAACGACGTGAAAAAGCGTTTCAAAGACGATCCAAATACCGTCAAAAACAACCCCACAGATGCATTATAATCGTAGTGACAAAGAAAACTTTCCAAGTGCTTGGTTGCAAACTGCCAATATCAAGTGATACCCTTCCAAAATTAACCGATATCTGCACATCAGAACCAACATGTTGGTATATTGTTTTTGTTCTGTTAAAAAATAGTACAGCACTTACTGTTACTTTTGCGTGCGGTTGTTTAAAAATTTTGCACAGGATCTATCGTGTTTTGAGCACAGGAAACAGAATTAGTCTTACGTATGCTTAATACCGTTGCCACAAGAACACTTGCAACCAACCTTGCTAACTTTGAGATTTTCATCCAGCTCCAGGTTATCGAGTATGACCGCTACGAACAAACTAATCACGACCGTCGTGACGAACAAGTGGTATAATACAAAGTACGCCGACACCTAAGATACATCAGAAAATCGTATCTGTCACTGTTCACAAGCAAACAATAAGTACATATATTATTGGAGGCAGTGCAACACAATTGAACATGCATGAATATTCATGCGAAGTTTAAAACTACTCCGAGACAAACCAATATGATATTTTTGACGTAACATACACTTTATTCTATAACTGAAACTCCGTATAAGCTGCGTGACAATTTTTTATTGCAATATACCATCTCACCTTAGTGATCATTTTTGTTTCGAAAAAATTGCATATTTTGAACTAAATTCCCTGCCGAATTGGGACAACTTCTTATTATAAATTCGTAGTGACACATAAAATTGTTTATTAAACGTTCCACAACATGATTTGCTTTGGTTCAAGTGACTTTGCAAGTAATCTGCCAAGTTTTCAAAGTTCAAACCATTTACTCCAAATTCGTGTACAAAATGTGACTGTCTAATTTACTAAGCAGTCATGCCGAACCTTAAAATTAAAGACTATACGTTATTCTTCTTACTTCATCAACGCAAAACAAAAATCCATAAACCATCTCTATACGATTTCTCAAGTTTAAAATCAACTGCAATGCTTCTTTAACTCTCTGAACTCCATTAACTCTCTTTATGCAAACTCTGCGACCGACGTAAGGGTGCTACGGGTGCTTTTATTTGTTCCCTAATAGAGCTGAAAAATAAAAACACTGCCATACACAGGTATGATAGATGCGACGACGCATTATCAAAATCTATTGCCGATTTTTTTTCCACGAGCAATTACAGTTATTATTTAATCTGACTCCGAAAAGCGCTCCTTTCAAACAAGGGCTAATACAGGAAAACTGATCAACAACATCGAAAAACCACAGCTTTCTCACATATGACACCTAGTGACAGTAGTGGCAAGGGAGACGAGCCACAAACGCCAAGGCAGTGCGCTGGCACCATCCAGAAATGCCTGCATTTTAGCAATAACACAGTAGACATACACTCAGTTGCTTGACCCAAACGAGTAGGTCACAGGCAATCACGTCGGGGCATTGGGAAGCAGTAACACTATTTCTAACCTGAATCACCATCTCTTCCATGAAATTCAACACTTCAGCGCGACTTTGCTCTATTTACCGCTAAGTGGTGCCATGGAGGTACTATTCAAGTGCAACATGAGCCAGGTACAATTATTCGTTGACAACCTTTCTCAGCCACAGAAGAGAGATGTCCGCGTGGGGCAAATAATTTAAGACAGAAATAACCGGATAAGAACACCTTATATCAAAAAATGCCCAGAATTTTTCGTTTGCCATCAGCATCCAGTTTTCATTTTTCCCGGTGTGTAGAGAGAGATGTAACGGTCACCTTTTGGAGACGCGAAGGAGGGCCCGCCCGGCCCATAAGACCCGGCTGAGAAACGTTAAGCTGGTCTTGCGTTTGTCTTCCCATTTGGCAATCGGCGTTCATTGTACGTCTTGTTCGTTAATACAGTTTAGCACGAGAGCTATTATTATTCACGATTTACCTGCATCTGAATCACATCCCTCAAGATACCTTTTGAAAGATCTCTTTGTTTCAAAGCCCAAAACGCGAAAATCGCGCTACAGCAATGAAATCGCGTTAACGCTGCCAGTGCAAAGAATGGTTGAACTGCTACTCAATCGCCTAGCGACGGCGACCTCATCAGTACACAACGCATTGTGGCGACGGGCTCTAACTTCAACCATATGCAAACGCAGCGAACAGTGTTTAAGCCAAATTAAAAGAGGGGATTGTGAACTGAAACAAACTGTTTGCCTCACAGCAAGTCTGTTAAACGTGACCAGTAAAACAACATGGAACAAATCTGAGAACTCTTTTTGCAAATAACGCATCTAGGGGATCTACGTTTACCATCAATGCAGAAAACAAACGTGAAAATTGTACTCGAGTTGGAAACAACGACCGTAGCGACGACAGCCCGGCGTTCGTTGCTATGCTAGCACTGCAACTCAAAACCGTACGCATCTTAATGGTTTCAGAAACAAAAACCGCGCCGCTAACAAGCTGCCAATATCGATCGCAGCGCACTTAATCAAATGGTCGCGCTCAGTCCAGACGCGTGGCAGCACAACACCGACAGCCAGGTCTGTTGGAAACAGAAGACAATCGTCTGCCCCGAACACATCGACACAACACTGTCCTTCCCTTGCCCCTAAATTGGAAACATTTCGGGATGAAAGGACTATGCAGTTAAAGAAAAATAAACATCGACAAAAAGTTGGCTTCAGTTTGCTTCAAACTGCAGTTGGTGCTCAGTTTTACTGTAGAATACGCACGCTACTCACAAATATGAATGTTTTCGCTCCAACTTTCAACATGGCCTCATGCATGACGTCAATCCAGCCCTCTTGCGTCATGATTTGAAACATCGACATGAACGCCTGCGATGTGCGAGCGCAGTCAGTTAGCATGGAATCAATGAAGATGGCGCGGTCATTTGAAATGTAAAGCAAAGATAGGCCAACAGACGCGGTAAATCTGTCTGCAGATTTAAGCCATGGTTTACAAGCCTTCAAAATATTTTTCGTCTCTCATCTAGCAGGGAATTGACAAGCTCATGCAAAATACATGGCATTCACGCGGTTCTGCCTTATAGCGCGTTGGTTAATTCTTGGCAGATCAGTCAAGAGTTCATGCCGGGTCCTAAAGCGTTTTCTCGTGCGTCCATTCACTCCAACCAAAAATGGCGAGATTCGCACATTCTTATTTTCAGGCAAAAGGCGCAAGGTGGCCCTGATGAAAAGCCACAGCTTGCAAAGTCTTTCAGTACTTCGCTTTTCGCAGGTGATCCGCTGCTTTTCCGATGTTGTTGCGAAGTCATGAGATATGTTCATTACCACTAACGGGCATGAGAATAACTCCAACGTTGAAACATCGTGCAACAAGCGTCAGGACGAAAGCGAATTTTTTAAGGAATATTCCAACATTTTCCCAAACATTTTATTTGGCCCTGTTTGCAAGGAAAATTTCAGCAAAGATTTACCCAGTCCGCACAAGACTGAACGCACACTGGCAGTCAATCACAAACGCGGGCGCACGAGTTCAACCACCGACCGCGTTTGCCGAATCGATCGCAATTCGATAATCTCACCAGCGACGAGAGGAAAACAGCAGCAAGGAGCGCATGCTCACCTGGGGGAACGTTGCGAACTCATCCAAACCGTCCACGTAGCAAAGCATTTGCAAACTGATCGAAGACATCAGAGTCAAAATGCTCAATGTGAACGCGACCAGGAGCCCGATTTTCTTTGCTGGTCCAAATATCTTGCAATTTACAACAATACTTACGTTTTTTACGCACAAAAGAAACGCTTCTACGTTTCACAACATTACCTAATGAGCGGTTCGGGATCACGCGATAACCTTCGTAATGGGAAAATAGGCATAACTCACTGCTGATTACTGAAGTAACAAAAATGGGTGTTGCAAATCAATGTATATGCAGGGCTTTTTAAAGTTTAACGTTGGTGACCGTTGAGACATTTTGAGGGAGCGCAACTATTTCATCTGAATACCGAGATGGTCATAAAGCGAGGTTTTAGTCTATTTTGGTGATGGTTATAAAGCAAGGTTCTACACTGTATTTTGAGAGACCGTTTCATTCTCTCAAAACACCTCAGAAAAACATGGAATACAGCGACAGCGATTTCGCTTGTATAAGGTCCAAATCTTCCACTGATTACCGCGGCAAACAGGCTCAATTTTGCTTCTTTTCGCTGTGATTAGTCTGTAAAAGTGCAAGATAAAAATAATTACAATCTGGCTACACGCACACACACGACCGGGAGCCGAAAAACACATGAGTTCTAGCAAGGGATATGAACGATGCTGTTTACACAACTACGCAATGTGCCGTCCATCCTAATACCTTCGGGATATCACGGTCAGGCGGGGTCGGCAAGGTTTTGGTTGTTGTGGAGCCAACAAAATTATAGGAGGGCACATGCATGGAAGGGATCAAAAGGGATTTCGCCCACTTTTATTTAAGGCGGCACCAACTGAGGCGGTCTGGCACCACCTCTCCCACTTGCTGGAACCTGATTATGGCGGATTTTCATTGACATAAAACAGAACCACGAATATTTTTGCATTCAACATCTCTCGTGCACGTAAGTGCGCAGCCAGCGCGGTTCAGTTCCAAGCACTGTCAACATTTGATGCTAATCTTGATCAGAACGTGATTGGCCAATAATTGGCTCGTGTAAAACTGGCAGCGCTGCGGAGCAGATATTACACAAGGTCAAAATAGGCGGACAACGCAGACGCTGCATCTTTCACCTTGTACACGAAGTTTTCGAGCGTCGGCGAAAGCTTCACCAAACGTATGATCCGCAGCACAGGGAAGCTGAGGAGGAGTGGTAACGACAAGTTGGTGTTCAACGAGTAAGCAGTGTTGATAGTTGTCATCAGGGCGAGGAAAGCTTCGTACTGGTGTATCCTACGCCTGAAGTAGCCCCAGAAGCCCAGACAGATGATTTTCATGACAGCTTCTAAGTCGAAAACGATGGTGAAGAGGAGCTGGAATCGACAAAACCAGAAAATTCGCTTGCGTTATTTCATTTCTAAATACGTAAACTTCAAAAGCATACTTCATACTCTGGATGAGCCGAGTGAACCACGCTTAGCGTTCACACTGCGGTGTGGCGGCACAATCCCTCGTATCCCCTTACATCAAGTTTGTGAAACATCAATAACAAAACTGACACCTTTAAGATTTCCAATACTGTTGTTATCAACACTGATGTCAACGGGGAAAAAAGCATTTCCATGCTGAAGTTTCTCCTTCGTCCAACTTAAATACTGCAAAGTTTTTCACGTGATTACCGGTGCAAATAACGCCTTGCCTCCGTAAAGACGGAAAAAGTTCTGATAAACAGTATAAAATAGTTTGACAAGATTTTTTTGAGGTTTCAAACGCATAGAACCCTGACCTATCGCGTGTAAGATGCAACATCAGCGCTTGCATAATGCCGAAAGATACGAAGGTATTTGCTAACTTGTAATCTTAACACGTTCGTACGAGAGAACCTACAACCGAACCAGAACTTTTCCAAACGCGGTCTTTACACAGGAACACGCTGAAGTAATAGAGAATGTTTTAGAAGGTGCGCAGCATCAAAACGTCTGAGGTCCGACAGGCAAAGTTTTTTCAAAGTCATGAAAGCAGAGCCCAGTCGGCTAGTTCCTTCAAAGCTTCCAGCAAGCCTGGGGTTTTTAAGTGCTGTAATTTCTTGTCCAGTGTTTTTGTTTCAGAGAACCATTTGGGAATGCAGTTGTGACTTCATTCCATTTGGGTGTATTTATGCCCATTCGGTTTGATTTTGATTCCAAGTTTAGGACATAACGCATTTCTACGAGTAAAGACTTCAAGCACTGTAGGAACATACCTGCAGTCTACGCACTGTCTTCGAAGCGATCATTCCTGCGATAAGTTTTTCTACCACAACAGTACATGCTTCAAACAAAATCACTGCATCACTCACTTCGGCAACAATGGAATTATCGAACTCGAACTGTGCAATGGCGACGTTGCACACAATGACAATCAACATCATGAGATGAAACCTATCAAAACGAAAAAAGAAAGACACTTCAAAAGCTTTTTTTCTGACCAGTCAACAGTTTAGTGAAACAGCAATTTCCAATGGTTCTCTTTTTATTGAAAAAATTCTGTAAACTGATTTTGAAAATCAGTACGTATGAAAAAATGTTTTTGATGCTGCTCTACAACGGGCAGAACAAAATGAGTCCCCCAAATCAGCTTCATTAACGCACAAAATTCCTTCTTTTGTGCACTTACACCATGTATCGTTTGACTTCGTAACTATGTCATCAATGGTAACTTTTTCTTTAGATCGGGATTTCCAAACTAAGGCCTGCGGACCAAATCTGGTCGGCGAAGCCATTTCATCCGACCCGCTAAGACATTTTGTCAACAATATAAAAATAAAAGATTTGGTAGAATTTAACCTATCCCGAAAAAATCACATTGGGTAAGGTGTCCAGACCTCAAACTGAATTTTGCAAACGAGTAAATTTCAAATCAAAATATATTAAAGACGTCCAATCGACAATGCTTTACATGGTCACAACCTTGTTGCGTGTTAAAAGGACAAAACTACTATAAACAGCCGGCATACCATCGGGTGCGTAATGCTTTCCTTCCGAAATCAAGCCAACCGTGACCAGGGTTATTTATGTTCTTATCTACCATCATCCACGTGCTACTCCCGCCGTCAGTGGTTATAACCTATAATTTTTCAAAAACAGGTCATTACGTGACGTTAAATAGGTTAAAAATTTACACAGCTCCAAATAAACAAAACATCTGCAAACAACCTTCGTCGGGAACAATAGAAAATACCAAAAACTGCATGCACCGAAATAAACATCACCAGAGGTCGGCCAGGTACAGAATCGTAAAAAAGCTTGCATTGTACATTTCGGGACGAAAAACAGGCAATTGATCTGCGTGCTGAAGCGCTCCGCACTGATTTCTCCCTTTGGCTTCACGAACTGACTCGTCTACAGTTTGCAGTAGTCGGTTTACAGGGATACTTCGGCAAGTGGTTTAACAATCTTAAGCTTGATTGCACCTGTAATGGCCCTTCAACAACACTGAAGGATCACATTTGTAACCTTGGCACAAAATCAATGGACGATCAATGCTACAAATTCGGCAGGTCATGTGGAAATACCTTATGAAATCAAGCAAGTCATGTTATCCGTCCATACAATTGCAAAACGAAGCTGCACAACACACAGCTCCACTGTCACAAACAAGGACAAAGAAAAAAATTATCATTTTATGAGTTTTTGTTCGGTCATTTAACCACGTGTAGTAACGGTGTTGACTGATTTATAATCCATTTTGTCTTACACTTCTTGTTGCGTTGGATGATGTATTTTTACTCTAATTTCAAAATCCTTGAGCTCTGGGCGACCGAATACTTTTCAAAGAATGTGGGAACTGCCAAGCAAAGCTGTTTTGTTTGTACAACTACCGTGTAAGAGTCAATCGCTGCTGCTCTAGTATCGATTAGGACCGGGCTGACGTTGATCTTGACGCTTTACATTTTCTGTGCTCATAATGAGGTTCTAATTTTCTTTTCGTTCTCTCACTTTCTTTTTCCACTACTATCACCGCAGGCGCTGTCAACATCAGTATTCCTTCACACTCAGTTTAAATCGGTCGCCAACTCACACAGGTTTCTTCTTTAGGATATCTGCACGAGGAATTTCCCCACAAGTTATGGAGTTGACTACGAATTTCAGCAAACGTTTCGATGATCACGGCAATAAAAACATTCTGAAAATACAGAACCAGTTGATGCCATTTAGTTTGGTCCGCAATGCAACTGTCAAAAAGTATTGCAAATCAGACATGAATAACTCTCTAAAAATCGGTACCACAGCAGACCAGGCCGAAAATCTAAAAGAATTGATAAAATAGCAACGCATTACTTTTGAAACAGTTTTGGACGCAAACTACTTCTTTCAACATTTAAAACTAAAACCGTTGCGATTCACATATCTCCAGTACCTTGACCAACCAAGCCAACAGGAATATCAAAGTAAAAAAATACAGGCATCCATGCCAGGCTTGATGGCTGTCAATCATTTTGTACATTAAGAACACCCAGCCCTCCTGACTTGCAGCTTCATAAACAGTCTTGATGCTGACAACTGTAAATTGTACACAAAAGAAGAAATCACAACACGCGCAGCGCCTTAACGGACGATTCGGGTGCTTGACATCGCAATTTTTTAGTTTTAGAAACATGTTCAATTCGATCGAACAGTTGACATGGAATTGAGCGCAACAAAGACTTAACATTTTTCCTCTGATCGTGGTTTCAGGAAACGATTTCGAGAATTGTTTTTCAAAATTTTAAGCCAAATGCTCATAAAATGGCGTACCCAGTAAATCTGACCAAAAAATGTTTCATAGTTATTATGCAAGCAAGATTTCAATTACAACTTATCAAAATGTAACCAATGAGTATATTTGCAACAAGATGTCCACGAATAAAACAATCAAACCTTCATCCTATTACATAGTGCAGGAGTTACACCTTCGTGTCCATTCCGACAAAACAAAAACGCGGTGCGCAAGCTGTAGTAGCTGCCTTGCAACAATCAGTTTACACGCCATTGAAGCTTGAGCAACTGCGCGAAATTCTTGCAGCAGTGTGGATTCGTAGGGTAGGTGGTGATTTTTTTTCATTAATTCGGAAACATGACCATTTTTCGACGTTTTGATGACATAACATTCCGGCGAAATGCTTCTCAAGAGAATTAATTTGCGGTTAAAATAACGTTTCTCTACAGCAGTTGTTCTTAACCGGGAAGGCGCGCCTTCCCAGGGGTCGTCAATAAACAGGCTTGTCCATGGGAATGTCATTCGTATGGGAATCCCATGGGAAACGTCCCATGGGATGGGACAGGAATAAATTGCTATGGGAAGGGAATGGGACAGACAAATATGTCCCATGGGAAACGTCCCATGGGATGGGATGAGATGGGGCAGGCATAAATTGCTATGGGATGGGAATGGGACAGATAAATATGTCCCGTGGACAACCCTGTCAATAAATTTCCAGGGGCGCGAGCCCTTATACGCGCTCTACAACATGGAAACCTCTTGAACGGGAAAGTGTTCCTCGAAAAGTCGGGGTGAATTGAAACACAGGACAATTACTAAAGGGAGGCGTGGGAGAGAAATGATTAAGAACCACTGCTCTAAAGGTTTCTATCCGTCAGTTTCTTCCGGACAATGTTCTACTGTAAGCACATACCTCCTGCTTTGTGATAGCTTTCAAAATTAAACAAATACATTCAAAAATGTTTAACAAACATGAGCTGGTTTTTGTTACAAGCTACAGTGCACTCAACAGATTCTGGAAGTTAGTGATTGTTTTGCAACTTTTAAGGCAACATTGCCCAGGGGTGGCTGAGAGGAAATACTACCGTAAAACCAACCATCTGTACAGAAACATTGGCAAGAGAAAAGTTTCATTTGTTAACCGATTCAAGAATGCCTTACTGGGTTTCACAAAGTAGGGTTTGCATGTTGATGTAAAAAACAATGTTTGACGAAACCAAGTTCGGTCTATTTTGTCAAATTCAGAAAGTTCCACTTCCTTTTTGTAATTAGAAACCCTTAGACAAACCATCATAGAGCATACAAACAACCATTTAAAGCAAACCTACTTTGCTGGCAGCCAGAATCAAAAACACTGACTCTTGTTTATTGATTATAATCTTATAACATTTACGTCAGGGGTGAACAAACTGCGGCTTTCGATTAAAATTTATGCCGCCGTGCACATGTTATTCAATAAAAGTTATGGCGGCCGCGCATTAATAAAAACTCTTTGCCTACTGTGCATGCAAACGTTTGTACAGCTATGTCCAACCGAAATGACTTACTGAGCCAAAAATTATGTCACTATCTCAACCAGGGTTGCACATTGTATGGCTTACTTTGATCGTAGCAAATTAAATTTAGCTTAACCTACTGTACTGAAAGCGTTCGAATCCTTACTGCAATAGTAACAGACGTGACAAAGTAGCACTGAAGAACACCTGCATCAAAAATGTCAAATTCAAGATTATCCAAATAAGGACAGGTTGTCAGTATATGCGATACTTTTACTACAGCGAAAACCTAAACTGGGCCGCACTATACCTTCGATTGGATCGCATGCGGCCCGCGGGTTGGACATAGCTGACTTAGTAGAAAGACGGCCAAGCAGATGGTTGGAAGCAGGCTAGGCTCAGTTTGTGGAAGCAGAACAGCAGCAATGCAAAAAAAATCGTTTAATTTGAACTCACTGGCGGCCGTAATTCATAAGAATAAACGTGATGAGGCCGGCAGTAGCGAAAAGGTTGTCCACCCCTGATTTAAATAATACCATACTCATTTTACCGACATAGACATAATCTGGAAAACTTAACATGTCGGATTGAAACTTATGCTTTAATGACCACATTTTGAGGTTTAGATTATGCGAAAAAAAAGGTAGGATTTGGAAATTGTCTAATTTATGTAAGCTTCTGCTTACAAATTTGCTGTACTGAAGATGCGTCGTTGACGCGAAATCGATTTCCTAGCAAAGCAATTTGCGATCAGATTCGGCTGTGTCACACTTGTGGTGTCTTTATGCTGAAATGTCCTTAAATCAGTGTTTGATTGTTGCGTTTATCACTTGTATGGCCGTAAGAATATCTTTCTTTTCTCAATAAAAACGCAGATAATTTTGTCCGTTTTCAGATTTTATCAATATCGGGAATTCCAAAATGATATCATTCATTTTCATAACCGCTTTTCCTCGCAGAAGGTTGGCAGGGGCAGCTGCCGTAGAACTCGAAACACCTCACGGTTTTCACTAACCTCTGATAGTTCTACTGGCGGATATTAAAACACCCTAAATGGTTATCGATTGACCTCTGGGCTGCTTTCCCTTGGGTCTTGCCAGCAGGACTTGCCTCGCCGATCTTCCCTGTGGCATTCTGGTCAAATGGCCGAACCATCACAACTGACATCTCGGTATTCGGAGAAGTGGCTCAACTAAGTGTCACATCGTGAATTGTTAGCAAAATCCCATCTCCGCCGCTTGCACTTGAGATAGCTCTCGTTCAGTCATTACCAAATATTCATGGCCATACCTGAGGATCGGATCAAAGACATATTTGAAAACTGACAGCTTTGCAGTGTTTGAAAGTAGACGTCATGTGTACATGTCTTTGGCATACTCCCAAGACTTCTCGAAAATTTATTGCAGTGTGAAAATTTGATCCGTAATGCTACGACCAGGAACAACTCGCACAGTTGATCCTGCAGCTTTGGTTCAGCTATCTCGCGGCAGCTGTTTTCAAGCAACACGGCATCAATTTTTCCAGGGAGGATAAAGAGAAATATGCCACAGTAGTTGTTGAATTCTCTCCTGCACCCCTTCATGTGTATAGGGATAATCATCTCAGTTTGTCAATCTTTCGGTGCCCTTGCAGAGCACCACGCTACTTCACACAAACGAGTCAGCCAAAGAAGATTTCCTTCATTCAAGGTTTTGAGCATTTCAGATCGAATTTCATCGATGCCTGCAGCTTTAAGACTTTTGACAGGAAAACTTCGGTTGCAGTGATGGTATTCAAATCCACCTCCAGTGTGTACAATGATATAACTGTGACAATGTTTAAAAGCTCTTTGAAATAATCTATTTGCCAAGGATGATTCATCAATGCTGCGTAAGAGTAAGACATCCTTTTGTTCTTTGATTGTGATCTAGCAGTATAAAATCTTCTGCGGCGGATCCGCCGGATGGTTTGTCAGAATACTTTGTCGGCATGCCAGTAATTGGAATCTAGTTAATGCCCAAAAATCTCACAAGATTGCAATTTTGACCTTTTCACCGTAAAGGCTGTCGAATTTTGCACTTAAGTGAACCGCGAATGCAAAGAAGATTCGGCTTTGTTCTGAAGCCATGCCTTGTAGACTACTTTCTTGGCTCGAATAACATCTTTCACCTCGTGGTTCCACCAAGGGGTTGTTTTTTCGCCACACCGAGTCGTTACGTGCGCTTACACGAGCAGCAGATGAAGCTGCAGCTGCTTTGAACAGCTGCCACTGCACCTCTGTGTCCTTTGTGCATTAACGGATTTCTCAAAACAAGGGCTATACACTGCCTGCAGAGGTGGTTATATCATTTTTTTCACCAGGACCTCTACTATATTAGGTAGGACCAGTGGTGTGTTTAAGGGGAGGCGAGCGAGGCACTTGCTTCGGGCCCCCCCTTGAGGTGATACGCACGTAAATTTTCCTGATTTTTTATGAAAAACTTCGTATTCACTCATGTAATGGACTACAAAGTAGATCATAAGTAAGTACTCTGCTTTCAAAGGGGCCCCCTACAGAAACTGTAATGTGTAGATATTTTGCTTTCAAAGGGGCCCCAACAGCAACTGCAATTTAAAGGTAATTTGCTTTCAAAGGGGCCCCAACAGCAACTGCAATTTAAAGGTAATTTCCTTTCAAAGGGGCCCCAACAGCCATTGAAATATTTAAGTACTTTGCTTTTAAACTTCATTGAAGGGGCCCTAAAAGAAACTGCAATGTGTATGTACTCTGCTTTCAAAGGGCCCCCTACAGTAAATTTAATATGCAGGTACTTTGCTTTCAAAGAGGCCCCAGCATCAACTGCAATTTGAAGGTAATCTGCTTGCAAAGGGGCCCCCAACAGCAACTGTAATGTGTAAGCACCTTGATTCCAAAGGGACCCCCAACAGCAATTATCATGTAAAATTCCATGCTTTTAATGAGGCCCAATCAGCAATTGTAATGTGTAAGTACCTTACTTTCAAAGGGGCCTTCACTAACATTGTAATGTTTAAGTGCCTTGCTTTCAAAGGGGCCCCAACAACAACTGTAATGTGCAACTACCTTGCTTTCAAAGAGGCCACCAACAGTGATTGCAATGTGCAAGCATCTTGCTTTCAAAGAGATCCCACCAGCAGCTTTAAAGTGTAAGTACCTTGCTTCCAGAGTGGACACCAGCAGCCACTGAAATGTGGAAGTACTCTGCTTGCAAAAGGACCCCCAACAGCAATTGTGATGTAAAATCCCATGCTTTCAAAGAGGCCCCAACAGCAATTGTAATGTGCAAAAACCTTACTTTCAAAGGGGCCTCCAACAACAATTGTAATGTTTAAGTACCTCGCTTTCGAAGGGGGCCCCCAACAGCAACTGTAATGTGCAAGTACCTTGCTTTCAAAGGGACCCCCTGCAGCTGCTTTAAGGTATAAGTACTTTGCTTTCACAGTGACCACCAACAGCAACTGTAATGTGTAAATAATATGTTTTCAAAGGGGACACAAACAGCAATTGCAATGTGCACGTAGGCTGCTATGCTGTCAAAGGGCCGCCAACAGCAACTGTAATGTGTAAGTACCATCCTTTCAAAGCGACCCCACCACCATCTCCAATGAACAAATAAAGAAAAGCTTCAAACCAACTTCTCTAACTAAAAAATTGTAGAATATAGGTTAAAATCTTCCACAAAGTTCTGAAAAGACCCTATCAAATAAGAGCAAATAGGCCTACTTGTACCATATGATAACTTTTTATACCAAATGGTAATATTTCAGACCTAATGATGATTTTTAGAGATTGAAGTATTTGCTATGTTGATAATTTTATGAAAATGCCAACTTGCTATTGCCTAACTTTTATGTGTTACCAGCCTTATCCTCCAAATTTTCAGTGTTTTCAAAGTTGTATATCATGAACACCCTTTTGCATTTTCTCCTTCTGCTATTTCAGGTATGCCATAGTCTCAGGAACATACCCTTGGGTGGCCGTATCTTAGGCAAATCAAAATGTGATTATCACGGTTGGCTGAATACGATGACGTCATCAGAGGGCCCCCCTTTTTAGTCTTGCCTCGGGCTCCCCCAACCCCAAACCCACCACTGGGTAGGACATCCCTAGTCCTGCATGTTTCCGTAGGTTCTGTTGTTTTTTCAAGACGCAAGTTGCAAACCAACAGGTGGTTGATCGGTCGACAGTTCTGCTCCCCATTGGACACGAACGTTCAACACTGGTTGGAACGAGTTTGTCAAAATTATACAGAAAGTAATGAGTGACTATTGACCTAATGATGCTCTGCACCAGGTGTACTTGTGCAAATCTGTGTTGGAAGAATGTTTTCATGATGCACAATGCGTTGTTACAGCCAGGGTTGCGGAGTCGGAGTGGTAAAGAGTCGGAAGTTGTTGGGTGGGGTCGGATTCCTAAGAACACGGAGTTTTTTATCTGACTCCCAAAGTGTAAATGAATTATTTTACATCGCACTCCCAAGTTAGGAATCCTAACTCTCGCGCCTGTTGGAATGGTACAATTTCTTTTGAAACTTTTATTGAAACAGAATTCTTGCTGTGCACCACAATTTCTGTTGATTGCGAGTTGCTACAAAATTACTGACAGCCAAACTTCATTCATTCTGTGTTAACGAGTCGGAGTCGGTGTCGGAAATTGTGGAAAGGTAGGAAAATTTTGGAAGCTAGGAGTAGGATATTTTACCTATGGCTCTACAACACTGGCTACAGCACAGGTGTTTCTACAGCAGGGTTGCAGGAGCGTTCCGTTGTCATTTACGCCAACATCACGACGTTGGCCATTCACACCCTTTCATGCTTCCTCATCGTTCCCAACGTCTGCATTGAAGTCTTCAACAAAAAACGTGGATTCTTGGTGTTAACCGTTCACAGACGCAGAACACCACTAATTCCTTCCGCGAAATCCAGATACTGTGCAGTTGACTTTGGGTTGTATACCGGTATTGAACACAGGAAGCGGTCTAACAACTCCAATCTCAATATGCACACCTTTCATCCAAGTGTGATCGATTCAACTACACCAGGGGTTTGGAACCTGTTTGCTACCGCGGGCTGCATAAATGGTGCAATATCATGGACGGGCCTCAAAAATTCCTAACGATATCTTGTGATAAAAAATACAACCAAATACACATGCCTTTTTACTCTGACAGGCAAACACAAAACGTTTTCTTACTTCAAGACGCAAATCTAACAAAATTTGGGGAACGAAAATTCTGACGTGGACCAAATTAAATGGGCATGCGAGCTGCACGTTCCCAGTCCCTGATCTACAAAACTTGCTATCTGAGTGCTTACAAATACCCCACTACAGCCTGGGAAAACTGGTTCAACCCCGGAGTAGAAGAGTTTCCATTCATCGTCAAGCTCTACAGTATTAGGACCACAACGCTTTGTCGACGAGATGCCAACAACATTCAGGGAATATCGTTGGGCTTCCTAGACCAGTTCGTGGTCTTTTCCTGTGACTGAAGTGATGTTCCAGTTTCTGAATACTTACTAATAGCAAGATTGCCGTTTACGCGTGGCAAGTCTTCTGGAGTAGAAGCACCCTGCGCTGTCCGTGTTCGCCTCCCCAGAAGCGTAGCAGGCGCAACTTGAGGCCTTCACTTGTGGATAGCTGATCTGGGTGAGCATTGCAAATTTTTCGAACGGGCCCCTCTGCTTAAAGCCTGAACGCGGTCCTTGGTCACGAGCGCGACGACCGATGCGCGATGCGTTTGATTAATTTTCCGCATTTCGTGGTAGAAACTGTCCAAATTATACCGTTTGACAAACCGGTAGTGCCATTTACACAGCAACTTCTGCGATATTTGGGTGTGCCACGGGAAGGCGTTTATGTGGGCACATTTGTGTAGGAGAGGCCTTGCACCCAGACCACTGCAAGCGCAGTCATGCGGCAATCACTACACATGAAAAGGTACGGCTATGTATTGCGCTAACACTTTTTTTAACTGTACAGGGTGGAGGATGTGCTTTGTCCGTTTTCTACTGAAAAATGTTAACAAGAATGCAAAATACTTGCCACAGTGAAAATCATTCAATTGCCATAGATGGAGGTTCTTACAAATACCACACATAATTTGTATTATTGAGCAGGATCTAAATCATTTCTAACTCCTTAAAACTGAAACAGCCAACAACATCAACCGATTTTGCTATTTGATGGTGTTTATAGTTCAGATACTTTGTCAATAAACACTGCAAATTTGTGTAAAAATGCTTCAAATTTGTACAAATCAGAAACATTAACCCTTGTAGTGTTTCTCCTTCACTAAATGTTGCATTTAGTTTGAACATTTTCTAGGCAATTTATTCAAACTATAAAAGTATCTTGCAAGTACACTGAGTGTACAACAACTGAGATGAAGTCAGTAACAACACTGTACACGACACAGGACAACATCAAACACTATAGTATGTTGTACTAACATATATGGTCAAATGCACCATAGCCTTTCTGCTCCAAAGTCAGGCTTAATTTTTTACACTGAAATTTCGGCGGACACATGGAAGAGTCCATAGGAGAACAAGTAGTGTCAGGAATTGCTAGGTCAATCATGGAAACATTGCTGAAAAAACAACATCACACATTGAAGTCTATGAGGTTGTAATGTAAATGAAATCAGGCAGTTCCCTGCTTTCCTGTGAGTGGAATCTCTGGACATACTGGAAAAACAACATCACCACGAAGAAGTTAACACCACTCTGGCATGAATGCAAAATAATTAACTAACTGGACTGATAAACATCAATAGTTGAATTACATCAGATATAGTTGATTTTCACTATTATGTATCAAGATACTGTAACAACATTGCACAAAAATGTCTGCTCAGTAGATCCCAGATCACAAACACTGAAATTAAACTTTGATGATATAAAATGTTTCTTCTGGAATGGAGAAGCAAACAAGAGCAAAATTTGACAATCAATTTCTGCTTGATTTTGATAAAAATACACCCAAGAAAAAGTTTCATGATTAAACCCTTGATCTATAATCCTGGCAGAAAATTCCAATACGAAGAGGTGAAACAAACTTAAGAGCGTTTTGCAGCAGTGGCAAGGATTGTAATAAACAACTTATGTCTATTGTGAGCAGACTTCTTCATACTGCACAGCTGTACACCAATTCACAAGAAGACATTCCAGTAAGTCATTAAAACAATACCAACAAAGAGTTGGCAAAAAAGAAAGCTCGTGTAAGGCTTCCGGAACACAAATTAATTTTGCTCAACTGCTGATTTTATAATGACAACAGTTTAGCTTGCTGAACAGCAGGCCTTCATCGGGGCAAATGACAAGTAAACAATGTTCCTAAAAGTAGCAGCTGTCAGAACGATTGTTCAGTCAATCAGAGAGATAAAAACAATGAAAAGCAAAACGTGCCAGCAGTAAAATTCAATGAAAGCATGATAATAAGGAAGCAAGTAAACGCACATGATACATGGGAAAAACAGCAGATCAACCACAACAATGGAATGAATCATACCAATAAAAACCATGAAGCAGTAAAACCATGTCAAAACACTAAACAATTCATAAGCTATCTGCACCCAAATGCAGCTTTACAGACATTTGGAATAAGCTTTACTCTTTATTAAAAACATTAGATAGAGTGTTAGTAAAAAGTGATACCTTTTTCAAAAATTTGTATCAAACGCAACAGTTTCTGTCTTTGACCGGTTACTCTATGCTCCAATAAAGTAATACGTTTTTTTAATTTGTTAAATAACTTCTTTTCTGGTTGGAATATATTTTGGAATATAAATTGCATGTTTTTCCATTTAGTAAAAGCCCACTTCATTCTACTGAAGCACTTGTAGGTACAACTACTGCCTGAAATGCTGCAGACAACTCTGTGGTGATCACAAACGTTGGGATTTTTGCATGCTTCTAGCATTTCATTAATCATCCTAGTTGGTTTTAACAAACAATTGATTGTATAGTTTCTGAAACATCTCTGCAGCTTTTTTTGCTGATACATGGCAGTACGGAAGGACTACAGATGCTTGTTTAAAATCAACATGTGAGCACAATTTATTTCATTATTCTTGTTGACCAGTTCTGCTATTATAACAAATTTTCCAGAGTTAGCACAAGGAGAGCACAAGGAGCATTGGAAAGTTGAAGCTTCCAAAGTGGCAAAGCAACTTTTTCTGTTTGCACTATTCAACCCAATATCACTAGTTCAAACATCTGCATCACTGTCCACATTATGCTGCGTCTATTTTCAAAGTTTTGAGCTTAATGAAGTACTCTTCCATTAATTGGACACTCTTACCCTAACCATTTAAATTGTATTTCATGTACATGTTTTGAACATGAACAGTTAGATTTCTTTACGCTAAGTTGAGCAACTTACTTTGGGTCAGTTCCATTCCTCACACAACGATATGGCTGATATCCAAATAACTGAACACCAAGTAGACCATACAAAAGCAGGAAGAACAACAGGAAAAGTGTTGCACCTCCAATTTGATGTCCAGCTCGCCTACATTTAGCAACAAGTCATACCAGCACATTTAGTTCTACAGATAAGCAAAAAAGTTAAAAATCTAGAAACTTAGTTTTCCAAAATGGACTGATAAAAAGTTTTGAAACAAAGTTGAAAAGCAGGAAAAGCTGGTGATGTATATATAATTTTCTTTACACAATGCTGGTTAAGCTAAAATAGTCTTGCCAACACAGTAGGCCAATGCACCAAATAAGTAACCTAAAAGTTAAAAAAATTAACTGGAAAAACTATGTTAAAATTCTTAATATTAATTCTAATGCAAGGCCACATCACTGTTATGAGCAAGCCAAGAATATCTTTTAAATCAAAACAAATTTCATGCTATAGCCATACTCTGTGGAACTAGGCCTTAACCTCTAAAGTTTGATCAAACCCCAGGAGTTCAGTAAAGCCAGTCTCAGGGGTTCAGTATATACCAAACTATGTATAAATCTTTTGAAAAAATCATTATTTTTTATTATGAAAAGGTTCTATGAATGCTTGGATAAAACTTGCTGGGTTTAGTAGTTCCAACAAAGTGAAGAACCACTGGTCTGTGACAATGCTTGCCTAGCACAAACACCTTCTCATGCATCCATCAATCATACAAGATTTATCTGTTTTTCAGAAATTGGCATGAACAATATCACAACCCATAATAGATTTATTTTATTTACTCACACAACAATAGTTGTAAGGGTACCACTTTCAAATTGAAGGCTGAAATATCGTAGTATTCGCAACAAGATCAGAACTCTAGGCATTCGCATAAGTCCGAAAACACTCTTTGGGAAATCCTTTTCAACCAATTCAGTCATTTCAATGATCTATAGGAAATCAAAAACAATTAAATTAGCATTCATGTTACAGCAAAGATAATGGCGTTGCATATTAGAAAATATCCAATACCAGATCCTATCTGAAAATGTTTTCAAGATTGAGAATGTGAAATCATTACCAATCAAAGTTTTGCTGATTGACTAAACCACACCACCTTTGTGGAAACCAAATACTAGAATGGCAAAAATATCACTGTCAGTTGCGCCTAAAAAAAACAGATGCCGATGTTGGTTTCTTGTTGGTAAAATGTTTAATGTTTTAAAATCTGAATTTACTACACTGGGTCATTCCAGCCAAACTCAACTAATATTGTGAAAAGTTACATGCATTGCCTCAGATTTTCTTCAAAATTGCACCAATTGTGACTCTATGAGAGCAATGAAAAATCCCCAAGTCTCAGAACAAAATTCCTGGCAGTTTAGAATTTATGGCCCTTCAAACTCAAGGACCACCCTCCATTTTTGGTCCTGTGGATCACCGTGTTCATTTTCAAAGGATTTTGGAAGCCCAACTTAATTTCTATACAAGCTGTAGGTCTGAAAATCTGTACTCTAGATATTTCCAGCCTAATCTTTCAGATTATGCTGCAGAATTGTGCTAGGAAGTGTTGGTTAAAAGTTTTGGGCAGAGTGTATATTTGTCACATTTTGACATCTAGGTATGAGGGCCCCATCTTGGTCAAGATCTAAACATTCACATGATTTGCAAAATTTAAGAAAGATTCATTGGGTAAAAGCAAAATATTGTGATGCAAATTGCAAATCATGGTTTTAGAGGGAACTGAAAATGGTCACAGCCCAGAAAATAATCCTCAGGCCCCCTTCTTCAGCGAAATAAATGACTGCATAGATGGTATCCCAGAGTGATGAAACTTTCATCACTCAAAGATATATACTTTAGTTATGCCCAATACAAACTCAAACATCTCAACTTAAGTTACTTCATAGTTTACTCAGCTAATCAAATAAAGCAATTGCCTTCAAAGAAGCATCATGGCAGTAGTGGCACTGTTGGGTACTTGTTGTTTTTACAGAAATCACTCAAATCACCAGGAGTATAGTGCTAAAAAGAAATGTGGCAACAGCACCCAAAAACTAGCCAGTTTCATGTAAAACAATTCCACTATCAGTAATTACACAATTATACTAAGCCGCTACGCAAGAGATAGCTTGTCTTGTAAGCATTTATTTGATGGGTTTTGTTTGTTCATTTATGTGACACTTAGAGCTATGCACTAAAAATACATATCTTCATCTCAGGTTATTATGAAAAACTTGTGGGAATATGTTCCCACACATAAAAAGGGTGGGTACGCTATTCTCACGCATTCCCGCCCAACCACACCCCTGCATTACCACCATTCCTCAAGCAAAGTTAATGAACAAACTGTCCATTTATATTTCTTCAGGAGTGAGGAATTAAAAAATGCAGCTAGAATTTGACGGTACAGTGTGATTTATTAAGTTATGCTTCATTTTTGTGTGTCTTAAATGTCAGCACTTTAGAGATATTCTATACATATGACCAAACCTTTTTTCTGAATGGTACCATAACCAAGAGTTATCCTTAAGCTCACTACTTCTCAATTATCTCAGTTTGATTTTTTTGGAATTGTAAAACAGGAAGATTTTTCATAGGTCCATTGAGTAATTAGCAAACATATTTAATCCACAGTGAGACAGCTGCTCAAAGCTATGCTGTAAAGCAGTGGTTCTTAACCTTTTCTCCACCACGCTCCCCTAAGCAGTTTTCCTTTGGTTCACACCCCCCTGACTTCAAATACATTGTAAAAGCAAATGTGTTTCTTGGTAAATTTACTTCATTTTAAGGATTTGTAACAGACACATTAAGTCCACAGAGTACAAGTACACACAGTCTGCACAATGCAGATTTATAAAAGCAGACACAACAGAACAATTAATAGTGAGTTTAGAGGAAAAAAACAGGGTTACAGACACTTCCTGAACACTATTGTTCGCTAACCTATCACACGTGGTACAATACTACATCCAGATTAAGACACCAAGTCCAACCCTGGTCAACGCCAGGTAAAGTACAAAAGTACTGTGGCACGCGCATGCCCTCAACACTGTGACGTCTGAGCATTCAGTCGCACAGTAAAATGCAGTTGTAGTGTTCAAAGAATAAGAATGAATATAAACAATCTGACTACATCAAAGCGTGTAACCATACATTGTTAGACTTCCTGCATCGTTCAAAAACGTGTTACATATTTTTTCACAAGGCCTTACTCAGAGCCCAACAAGGGGGGTGCGGAGGGAGCAATGCCCCAGGGTGGCACTTTTGGTGAAAAAAAGAATAGCAAGCAGTCTTTCATGGTCTTTACCACCACCTGGTGGTGGTAATGGTGGTGGAGGGGGCAATTTTCGACTCGCCCCGGGGCGGCATTTTCTTATGTCAGGGCCCTGGCCTCACTAGGTCGCTTGACACGCAGGTGATAACCCAGGGGCATAGGTTAGAAAATGTTGCATTGAACCTGATAACTGTACTAACACTTGCTCGCCATGGCAGGTTGTGTAGAGGCCTACACCCAAAATCATAGGCCACTGATTATTGCAACATTATTTTGCAACATTAGATGGAAAACACTTTCTTGAAGTGACCTTGTGCAAGATTTACCGGTGTTTACAGATATGCATGTTCCCAATCCAGTTCCAATGCTTATTGTGTTGCAGTTGCTTGTTTTAGACTTGCGTCAACTTTTGCAAATTCTTTGCTTATTTTATTCACTCTGCATATCTTTGCAAGGGGCAAACTACTTCATAAAGTGAATGCAGATTACTTTGCCTAATTGTTTATCGGTTAAACCAGTGGTTCCCAAACTTTTTCAAGCTGTTACCCAAATCAAAGTAGCAATTATGTCTTATTACCCCCAATATTTTGCAGTGGTCGCTCATAATACAGAACAACATTGTGGTTTTGGTTGTGCCTTACCACGAAAAAAATCACATATTACTGCCGGGGATAATTTACCCTACTTTGGGAGCCACTGGGTTAAATGCCATAACCGCATTTTCACGTAAGATTCTCTAATCTCAAACGAAAACCATTCATACGTTAAAAAATAGTCCAGTTAATCACATAAACTGGACATTTCAATAGATTTATGTTAATTTCATTTGTAGACTTAAACACTTATTCGCTCTACTTTAATGTGAATGAAAGACACAGTTCCGAGAATAGGCAGCTGAATGTCACCATTGGGATGGCCAGAAAAAAAAGTTAATATCTTTCTTTGGCCGAGAAGTCAACATCATACGGTAGCCTGTAGCTGCCAAGCCAGATTAAAAACCTGCTATCCCATTCGACAAGAGTGTGGCTCAAGTGTAGTTGAATCATCATAACTATACACTGTCGCATAACAGAACACGGCGGGAGTACTATATAAAATTAGTATCATGCAGGTGTACAGCCACATTGTAGAAAACTCAACGAATTACAGAAAGTCATAGCAGTATACCACGTTGCATGCAGCTGTGCAGTGTACGCATTCATGCTATCTGGAATTAGGCAAGCCGCTCTGTGATACAGCCATCTGCCTTGAAATTCTATGCGCACAATGCTGTTCTCAGATGCGAGAACGACACAGATGTTATTGTTAAAAGGACTTGGTTTGCTGACGAAATAGTCCCTCTAGTACAGCTATGTCCCACCCAAATGGCTTACTGGGCCAAAAATTATGTCACTATCTTAACCAGGGCCGCACATTGAATAACATATTGATGAGGGCCGCACATTGAATGGCCTACTCTGATCTTCGAAAACTAAATTTAGCCAAAGCTAATGTCCTGAAATCGTTTGAATACTAACTGCAATGGTAACAGACGTGATAAAGTGGCAATGAGGACCACCTGCAAACATAATGTCAAATTCAAGATTATCAAAATATGGACAAGTTGTCAGTATGTAGGATACTTTTACTACAGCGAAAACCTAAAGTGGGCTGCACAAAACCTTTGTCTGAGTCGCATGCGGCCCGATGGCCACGGGTTGGACATAGCTGCTCTAGTAGCACCCCTGAGTGTTTGCATGCAGGCAGCTCGAATTTGACCTGAAAAATTTCAACGAACTGTACTCTGACTTCCATCTCTGCTGGAACTAACCAAACAACATGTATTTGGAAGAGACACATTCCTATTTAAAAACTTTCCATGTTGCAGAGAATGTAAGGGCTCGCACTCCCCTGGAAGCGTGCCTTCCCAGTTAAGAACCACTGCTGTAAAGTCTTTTATGAGAACGCAATCATGTTTATTATTACATAAAATGTAATGCACAATCATTATGAAACAAAGGATTCATTTGAGAAAGGTACTGCAGGAAAAAACATTTGAAACACAACCTGGGTTTTTTTTGCTGAGACATTTTGGTCATTTATCCCAAAATAGCACTAAAACTCGCGAAAACAGTAATCACTAACCTGCCTTTTCGAACAATATGACTGGATTGACTTACTTTTTTTTGGTCATTTCAAAAACAATTTGATTTATGATAAAAAAAAACAAGATAAAACAAAACGCCTATAAACCTTATATCATTAGTCACATGAATACCTGCAAAGCAACTGATATCCAAATAAAAATCACCACGACACCATCAAATAATAGCTTACAACCATTTCTACCTTCTCCCTAAAAAAGAAACAAAAGGAGTTAATAATCCACCATAACAGGGGTGGTCAAACTCTTGCAGTGAGAGCCACCTTGTGTTATCAGTACCCAAGCAACAAACACCAACTTGGCCAGATTTCACTAATTGTATCTTAAATATACAATGTAATATGCTTAAATGTTGTTCATTTTTGCTATATTTACATTCTTATTAGTCAAACTTAGATTATTTTATCAATAAGATGGTATTTTATTACAGGTTGACTGCTTTATGTACTACCATATTTTACTTTATGCCAAAGTGTGCATTGTGTATACAAGGGCCACAAAAAATGTTCAGCGGTCTGTAGTTTATCCATGCCTGCATTAACAGCATGTAAAGTTAAGCAGTTTCTAATATGGAAAACCCAAATTCATTCATTTATTTTCATGCCCACGTTTCTTCTCAGGATGGTTGCAGAGCCAGCTGCCCTATGAAAACTCAAAATACCACAGTAGTCAATATTATTCTGCTAGTTCCATATCAAAGCAGGACCTAGCAAGGTCAGATATGTAGTCACTCCACCTGGTTCTCGGATGACCTCCAGGCTCTTTTCCCTTGCGTGCAACCAGCAGGATTTGTGTCTCCAATCTTTCGTGGAACATTCTGTACACATGGCCGAACCAACACGCTGGGATCTCTTAATTCAGAGATGTGGCTCAGCATTCAGGGTTTTACGAATTGCATAGCTTTGCACTTTGTTATGAAGTTTCACAGAATTAACTCTTCACAAAAATCTCATCTTTGTTGCTTGCACTTGGGATAGTATTCTTTCAGTCATTACCAACTACTCATGACCATAGATGTGGATTGGAACCAAGACCAATTTAAAAACTGGAAGTTTTGTGGTGTCTGAAAACTCTTGCTTTATTAACACAAAGTGATAAAGCTTACAACAAACTACAGATGCTTTTCCAATCTATGTATCATTCTCCTTGTTCCACCTTCCATCACTTGTGAATAACATTCCAAGGTATTTGAATATTGTTGGCAAGCCACAAAAAAAACTTATTTTTATGGTAAAATTCTGTCTTTATCTTCCTAAGGAAAATAAGGATAGAAAACTATGAGCAGGAGAGACTTTTCTTAACTAAATGAATTTCGTTTTGGTGCCATGTTGTGTTGCAAATTAGGTAATGAATTTTTTGATGTAGGCAATTTCAAATGTGGATATGGGTCACATTTTGCCCGTTGGCTGCAGGTTCCATGCCATTCATTTAAATCTTCAATGAACTGTTAATCCCCCACTTATTCAACCCAATAACTGTAGAGTAAATGCAAAATCTATTCAGAAAGGAAAAGAAATATCTAAGGTCATATCCTCTACAAGATTGATAGGAAAATCATAGCTTATGAAACCAAAAAGAATGGCTCTTAAAACTTTCCCGAATTTGCTAGTGTCTTCCAAAATGGCTATTTATGAACAAAACAGTGATTCTTTCATTTCAACAAAACGTATGTAGTGGATAGCAATGTGCAACTGAATGAATAGAAATACTTGTGGGTCATAAACGCAACACACAGAATAACTTGCAAGCCATGCAAGTGGCTTACAAATAAACAAACACATCACTGCTCTGTAATAATATATTAAGAAGACTATTGAACATACTCACCTCTTGAACTTTTTGTTTGCACAACTTCATGCAGACTTCTACGACAAACGCTATACCAGTCACAATATCTATTGTGATTGTAACAAACTTCAATGGTGGAAACCATCTGAATGTTTTTGGAGTATTGCAGCTCACAGAAACAAAACTGAAGATCATGCATGTTACCAACAGCTGACGTGTGGTCTACAAAATAACTATAGATAAAAGCAGTTGAAAGATGGAGATTGTAATAGTTATTAACCTTACTTTCATGAAATAAAAATTCTTATTACAGCATTTTTTTGAGAAAAACAAAAGTAAATGCTTATATAGTGTTGAGTGAAATGTATAAATACAAGCAGTGCCTTAAAAAAGTAAACATGTCTAAAACTTAGGCTACTTAATCGCAGAAAATTTTAGTAAAATTTCATAATTCCATGTATTTACATAGTTCTTTATACATGGTACTTTTGATTCTGAAGCTTAACAAAACATATGTACTTTAAATCATTTATTCATAAAATACAATGTTGGATCAAACACAGACACATATGAAACAAAAACACATCAATATTCACACAGCATTTCTTAAATGTAGCGAAAAATGGAGAATAAATATTTAACTTTTTTACATAACACAAACTACAATTCAAACTTTCAATCCTGTAAATGAACTGAAAGTATGGTCGCAAATTGAATATTGGTGGAACAACATTAAACTTTTTTTTTTTGAAAATAGTATTTTGCATTAAACATTAAACTTTTTTTGAAAATAGTATTTTGCATATGTATGATGACAACTATATTAAATGCTTTGCATATGTCTATAAATATATTCAAGAGCATGCTTTTACAAATTTCAGAATCTCAAATCTGGAAAAAACAGCAATTATACAAAAAATCCCGCATTATCAAATACAAGAATGTGTTATAACCTTTTTGTTAATGGCAACAAATATTATAAAATATTCCAGAAAATTCTAAGCATTTTTGCATGCACATGGTTACAATGAATTTTTATTATTAGCTGTGCACAAAAAATAAATTTTAATTGTAAGTTTTCTTGAAAAAATAGCATTTTTTCATCTTTGGAAAATGTAGGGTCACATGCAATTTGGTAATGTTTTTACCTCGAACTTTTTTAACACAAAAGCAAGTGAAATATGCTTATCTTGCCCATATTTACTTTTCTTTCATGTGAAATTTACTGTGTTACTTCACATATTGCTTTCAGATAAATCTACACAAAGCAATTCAAAGTGACAGTTTGCATAGTTTGCAACTTCCATTGTATCAATTCCCAGCTATAAATCTGGCAGTGATTCCATGTACAATGGATTTTTGGTGTACCTTTCCACTTTGAGAACATTGAAAATGCTATATTAAGCAAAAGGACAATGGCTATCTCATCAATCCAGCTAGATGTAACTTGTGACCACAAGAAATACATGAGAAGTCCTTGTGATAAAATGACACAATAATATACAACATCAAGAGAAGCATAAATTTTCTTACTACTTTGTCAAACCAATAAGGATTTAAAGAAGCCACCATGATTCACTACACTTCCTCAAACACCACCATCAGCTGAGCTTTTGATTGCCTTTGAAAAGTCAATTCCAACGCAACATAGATCCAAAAACTGCTCAACTCTTGTAATAAAGACAGTGCTGTATGAACCTGGAATCCAATCTTCTGTTTCTGAACAAACAACCACTTGGTGCAGCCAGTTTCAGAAATTTTCCACATGAAGAGATTATATACAGAAGTGAGAAAAAGCAATCAAACTGTAGAAATAACTTTGCATTGAACAGTTAAGAACTTTGCATGAAACTATCCAATTTCCAAAACAGTCAAGAACTTTAGAAAACTTTAAAAAATGTTTTCTATGAACATTTCATCACCACCAGTCAAAATGCTACCTGTAACTAAAATAAAAATTCACTTCATTAGGGACTGGCATAAGATATCATGTATTCAACAACTGATGTCCATCTGTTTTTCACAAGCATAAGGTGATTGATTTTGCTAGCTTGTTAGAAGATTTTGCTAAGTACAGGGTGACACAAAAAAACAGTCATCACCAAAAATCAAAAACTTCCAAATTTTATTTACATTGATACAAAACTTCAGCTACATTAAGTCAAGCATGTGTAGGAGACATCTCCAAAGTTACAAGTCTGTACTACAAAAACTCTTTGTTTCACTGGCGCTCAAAAAATGTGCTCCAAATGTGCTCCCCGGCGCTGCAGGCACATTTGGATCCGGCGGGCAAAGTTCTCAATGACCCTCCCGCATTCCTCCCTTGGGATTGCTCTTATTGCTGCTGTGATTGCTGCCTTCAGGTCAGGGATAGTCTGGGGGTTGTTGCCATACACCCTGTCCTTAAGGTATCCCCACAGATAAAAATCTGGGGGGTTCAAGTCCGGTGAATGCGGCGACCACTGCGGGTCACACCTGCGGCTGATCAGGCGGTCAGGGAAACG
>JGI24021J15306_10000380_pt1 | contig 32147 bp, 14 predicted proteins | sample Ectturendosymbi1_FD_15306 | JGI IMG/M metagenome (IMG submission 15306)
TGAATAATGTGTGGTTGTAATTTGAAATAAATAGCTTTTTAATCAAAGTCACAATTGAAATTTTCATGGGTACACATCTTTTTGGGTCACCCTATTTAGGAGGACGCAGACGCGTATCCAGAAATATTATTTGCTGACGACATCTACCAACTCGAATAAACAATTGGCTTTACGCGTTCATGACAATTTTGCTCAAAGTTTTAATAAATGGCGTCACAAATATGGGTGAGTGACCGCGTATTTACCCCCTCCCGATTACGCCCCTGGGAAGGAGTCCTTTGGATAGACATCGCTGGAAAAAAGCTTAGATAATCATACAGGAATACTAAAGACTTACATCTGCATTGAAAAATGACGATCCAAAAAGTCGATGTTTTGTCATCATTCCCAAAAATTCACATCTTGCCTTATGTGGAGACATCGACTGCATGAAACTGATTTGTTTTGAAACACTTTTGTTCCACGCGGATGGTTCCTGCAGTTCTTGCAGCGACTTTGGAATGAAATGCAGGATTTCCGTTCTAGAAAATTATATTCTTAAGTCATAGCACAGCACTGGTAAGTGTCAAAGTGTTCAACCGCCAAGGTTTTAAGGTTTTTTAATAATGCAACGTTATAATCATTTTTAAATTGCAGGTTTTACTTGACATCCGTGGTTTACTGATGTCACTACTGCACTTACAAAATAACAGTGGAATTTGCAAATAAGCAGGCATTACCAATCACTTACTGAATTGCTTTTATAAGAATAATACTGCTTGTTCATTTTAAACCTTGTGTGTAAGATTGCGCACAGCTTCGGCTGCTACAAGGAAAGGTAGGCTACAAGATATCATTCTGCTGACGTCCTTAAAAAATGCAAATTATGAAGTAACGTCCCTTACATCGAACGCTTCTGATACACGCCACAAGCCTGTGTGTCCGTGTAGACATGTTGTCGTGCCCCAAGCTTTTATTAATTTTACTGAAATTCTCGTTTTGGTTATTACAGCAGCTAGATCATTTAACTCACACTTCCGGCTGTTGTTTCCTCTCATATCCAACGTATAGGTGCGCTGCTGTCGTGACGACATCTTTAAGCTGCTGGGATCTCGGTGACGCACCTGTGGTGCTTGGCAATAACTTTCCGTCAATGTAATCTGGAGAAAGCTGCGAGTAAAACAGTTATAGTTTTTTTACTTGACAAAAATGTTATAATATTTGATTGCAATCAAAGTTAAGACGTAGTGTTAAGCGTTTTCTGTCCAATGTTTTGATTTGCGAACTTGTGTAATCATTTCATTGAAAAGAATGGAACAATTCGGAAAAACATCTATCTGCGATAGTACTGAAGTTGCCATGACTTATGCGCTATCTTCAAAGTTCATAGTAGGTCCTGCTGGCTCCAACGCATTGGTTTAAGTTCATTTTAAAATTGCGAAGCTCAATTTCACAGAATGACGTAGGTGCAGTCCGTTCTACAGCGCTCGATGAAAACTTAGAGACCATGCGGCCCCGCCACTAACAAACTTATTCTCTGACTTTTCAACAACAATCTATGTAAGACAAATACCCAGCGACGCAAGGACACAGAGGCATGGTAATGCCAGCCCAACAACAACAACAACAACACTTTTATTTTTTTGGCCTTATCGCAAATACACTTGTCAGTACAGACACAATAAGGCCGGGAGGCGGCGAAAAGACTCTTCGGTCATCCTGTCTACCACCACCAATGACCACATTCCTAACAGACCCTTTCATAACAGACCACGTTAATAACAAACAACGTTCATAACAGACCCATTCATAACAGACAACCTTCATAATGGGTCATTTATGAACAGGTCTGTTTTGAACGGGCGCCCTACTACACAACTGCGGTCCTGCCACAGGGTTTGCAGCCAAGTTTTTAGGATGCTCATCGAACTTATTTTCATAATAGTGAAACTCTTAAATTCCCTCCCAAACTTTGGTTTCAGAACTGATATGCAAGTTGTCTGTACTAGTGACTCGTTTATGTAACTTTACTGTAAATGGATTCTAATCCAGATAATTATCGGATAAACAAGGTTCTTATCGCGCACCAGTTATGTCGCCACCCGTGTTGTGAAAAAGTGGTGTCTTAGGTCAGATTTGTTTGCTAAATTTTGCGTGTGGATATGAAGTGGAATTACCTGATTGAAGAAAATAGCAACAATTTTGGAATTGTCAAAGTTTATAGGCCTTTTCCAAACAACTCGCTGTAACATGTAGAAGAATCCGAGCTTTTTCCTCTTCATGTCGGAGTTGACATCCATTATGTAGGCATTCCAAGGCAACGAATATATTCCGTCCACTGCAAAAAATCTTTTGCTTATTTTAAGCAGATCACAATCTAAATCTGCGTTACACAAATAAAAAAAAAAATTGCTAGCAAATATAAAATGGAACTCTGTGTAAATTGTCTTGAATATCATTACATCTAAGTTTTCTCTTACACTCAGCCGCGTAATGCTGAGTATACGTAAAATTTTTCACATTGTTCATTCACTTGCAGCATACTTCGACCGGAAGGCTCCAGTTTCAAATAAGAGTTATTGATTTCTAGAATATGTTTTTATTGCACAGTTATCACAAGATTATCATAAAGCAAATGTTTAGGCTCAGGGCTACATTTTTGTCAGCAGCAAGAAAATATGACTAATATTTTCATAGACGAAAGTGCCTTTAAACTGACAAAAGTTTTCAATAGAAGAAAATGCCTATAAAATGAACAGGGTATTTAAAATCAGTATCTCTTTTCACCTTGGTTATTAGACATTACCACCAAGAACACTCCATATTCATTCAAGTCTTCTTGCTTTGTGATACCATGTTCGTACCCAAATATTTCCACCACGTGAGACACAACCTATAAACAAGTGGCAATTATGCGAAGCCTGTGATTTTTCGTATCTTGGACAGAGTTTTAACAGACATGGACACAGATTACAATGCGTTTTGCTTGGTCAATGGTTTTGTATCAACTTGCTGTTGGAAGCACTTCGTGATTCCTTTTGTCCTCAGCACCTTTCAGAAATTAAAATGCAGTTCTTTCATACCTGTTTGCTAAGTGCAAAGTCTTGCACAGTTTGAACCTCTATTAATGCATTTCAAAAAATATTCAGAATTTCCTGTCGGCAAATTTTGCATCGCTGTTGTTTGCTGTTGTTTAAGCTTTGCAATCTCATGAACGAACCCGCTAATCTGGAAAGCTTTTGCCAAGTTGCTTCGTATACGAGATGCTTTGATTTGATAGCTGTGAAAGTATTTTGCAATTGAATGCAATGGATTGTCACATGTGAAGATTTGTCGACCAAATGCTGAAAAAACTATCTTGTTCATAGCATTTTCGAAGGCGTGTTTACCTTACGATCTAAAGCTGCTTCTTACAAGGTGCATTTATGCTGACGACCTTAAAACATGCAAATGTTGTGAAGAAAATAACTGCCCGTACATTGAACGCTTCTGACACACGCCGCAGGCCTGCAGTGCGCCTGTGTGGACGAGTTGTCGTGCACCAAGCTTCTATTAATGTTACTGAAATTCTCGGTTTGGTTATTATTAGAGCAGCAACATCGGAATAAGAATTAAAACTTTTAGTATGATTCTAAGGCATGAAAGCTTTATCCATCGGACAAAATCCTTTCATAGTCAAGAATCAGACACTATAACCTATTGAGTTATGTTTCACCGACTGCAAAGGCATCTTCAGCTCTCATTCATATGGAATATTAGCCGTTATAAAGTAGAAGTGTGGTGGTTTGCTTTTGCGAAACCAAATTGAAGTTGAACAAATAGAAAGTTCTTTAGCTGCAAACTGCCAGTGATCGAAAGAAATATACATCTGCTCCATCAACACGTTTGCATGTGTGTTGTATCAACACATTTGTACGTCTCAATAAAATATAAGCACGTCAGCAGTCATACTTTATTTGGACAACATTTTTCAAACTGCATGATGTTTTCCTCATTTTAGAAAAAATTAGCTTACTTAAAATTTGCACAACTTTGTTGAAATGGATTCGAGTTTCATAGACTCGGTAGTGCATGTCTGACATTGCAATTGATATATCAGAATGTGATACGACTTGTACATAGGAAACAACCTACAATTAAGTTTTCGTAATTGATTTCATTGGATAAGCTACTCTTCAGCATTCTTGCCTCCTCAAAGGGTCCTAACGCCAGCAGCTGTGTATAAATTGTATTAAATTTTCAAGGGTTTGCGACGTTGTACATAAAAAGCTAAATCAAGACATATTTTAGCAAACGTCGGTATTCATAGCACTTCGACTGCTAGTTAGAACTTCGCCCTGAGACTAGCCGATCATTTGCCATGAGAGTCTTTCAAAGAGTGCGTAAATGGAAAATTCTGTATGAAAGATCCTGCAATAACAGGAAATCCGAAATTTCCATTCGCCAACTAGCTTGATTGCATGTGGAAGGTGTAGGAACCAAGCAGAAGGTTTAGTAAAATGATTGAAATTACTGGATACTTTCATCCCCGCCATCAGCACCCCACCTTCCTGGAATGGCCCTGCCTACGAACAGCGTGGGTCCGGCTTAGTTGCCTCCGCATCGATGTCGGACGTTTCCGCTCCTGCTTGTACAAATGGGGAATGGTCTCCTCTGCGCCCTGTGAGTGTGGCGCAGAAGAACAAACCGTCGATCATATTGTCCTTCATTGTCCAATCCGTCGATCTCCGTGTGGAGTGCATGGCATCACGATTCTGGATGACGAAACAGTCGAATGGCTGCTCAACACCTGCTCCCAAATCCAGCAGTGCTGCTAACACTGGATTGAAAGAACTCCTCATACGTTGAAGAAGTAAAATGATTGAGTTCCTACACTCGCACGATTATGCACGACGTTTGGAAACATCTTACGAGTAAGAACGATGTGGGCAACATAAAACATCCTATGGCACACGCTGTTGAGAATGCTGCGTTACAAAGCTGTTTCAGGCCAAGATATTCAAATAAAACACGTCTCTACCTACCGTAGCTGTCGTCAGCTGACATTTCCACTGAGCTCCGCCGGGTAGAATGAAGAACTGGTCCATGGCGACATGACCGTTCTACAAATATAACCATTTACGAATTTACTGCCGTTTGCGATTTGGAGCAGACACCCATTGGCACTAAAGAGCGAAGATTGCCATTTATATGTTTGCTTTCAACCGGGCAGACGCGCAATTGTCTGAATCCGCCTTCATTAAACCTGGAGTCGATCCTGCACTTAATGTTCGAAAGAGACATTTGCAATAAAATTGCCCGTAAATGCCGAACATCAAAGCCATATCAACTACCAGTGAATGCCTTTGTAAAAGTTTTGTTTTTGTATCTCGGACTCTAACTTAGTTTTAATTTGATACTTTAATGCTAGCTTCTTTCTGGAATCTAGATGATGACTTGCTCACACAAGGCTGGCTGTTCTTTCCTTTTTATCTGCATATCAGAATCACGCGCTTGCGCCAGTTTAGACATAGGTTGTTCTATTTATGCATGGCGACTGCAGCATTACATTTCATTCGTTTCTGCAGAACGTTTACTGCTGAAACAGCTATTGGCGTCAGTAAAAGTGATTTCTTTCAAAGAACATGTGGCTGGAGTGAAACTTTTATTAGAGCTTCAAAAAGTCTTGGCACAGGAACTTGTAGGCGAAGAATAAATTCATTCGCATTAATGCGACATGACATGGTCTTGGAATAATGAACGTCATTAAAAATTACGCGCCATTTTGGCTTCAGTAATAGCTATAAACTTAATTTTGAAAAGTTCTACATATGGACATTTGATTACATAAACCTCTTGCACAGAACATCAACAACAATAGCAAACATCAGTAACCCACCCGAGCACGCAAAACCTACCGCAATAGCCAGTATTTCCACCTCTGTGGGAGATTGTTTTCTTCCTCCATAGTTAATGGTTTGTTGTAGGTTGACCAGTACAACAGCAGAAGCATCTTTAACAAAATTGAAAAGTGCTCAAATTTTGCCTTTTTCATAGAAAATGGAAAAAATTAGTCATTTTTCAAAAGAGGTCTGAATAAAAACTAGATATGTTGGAAAGCAGACACAGAAAGCGGCATTAATTTTTTGGAAGATACATTTATGGAAAATAGTTGGAAAACAAATTTAAAACTTGCCAAAATTGTCCAGACTAGAGGCGGTTTCATGCAGTGCGCAAAGAAACCTGCAGGCAAATTTGTAGCGCTTAACAAAAGCGGATTGGAAGCCCGTTGTCAATTACTTTTCGTCAGAGTAACTTCTAAGTGGGTGAGGAGTGAGGAATGCATCCAGGTGCGATAACTCCGCCGTATGCCGTTGTTGTTGTCATAAGTATATGCTTTTCGGTGTAACTTGTGCGTTACAAGCTGAAGATTGGTCGCCTCATGATGACCGCAAACTCGGAAAGGACAATCTTGCTTATTTAAGTTAATTTGTAAACCGTAACTTTGTTTATTTCGTTCTTTGCATGATTGTTATGTAATTAACCTTTTTATACAAACTTTGCTTAAATAGTTCGTTGAAGACAAATCACTCGATTACTTCTATCAGTCTTTGAGTCGTATGCATGCATGCTTGTCTAATGCAACATAATTTAGCAATCTTATCTTTCCATCTGAAGTTAAAGGATGGTGACAGCAAAGAAATTCCAGTGTTTTACGTTTGCTCCCCGGAGAGCCTTCAGTTGACCCTAAAATAGAGTAGAATGCACATCACCAAACCTTTGGCCACATTACTCTGAATGTACTTGATTTTTGCACTGTTTCTCTCCAAGTAATAGAACGTATTCTACTGTATTTGTAGTTTGAAGCAGCCCGATTTTAAATGTCGTAGAGCTTGGTGGCAAAAACATTTCGTGTAATATATCTAAAATGTCTGTCAAATACTTAGCTGGTACGCCTTGGCTGCTGTGTCAGATAAGATAAACTTGTTTCAAATGGATAAGTCTCCATCAAATCACTTATCCAGCTGATTTTTGTATCTACTCTGCATCGGTATATTGTTCGCTCTAGCGAACTAGTTTCTGGTACGGCTTGTCCAAAACTGCTTTAAATGAGCCAATTCACTATGACTGTCACACTCACAATTTCCTTGTTTCACGCAGTGATTACGTGCCAAATGAAGAGGTCCCAAGACCAGATGAATAGGTTTCAAATGAATGTGGTATCAAATGAATGTGGTCCCAAATGAATGTGGTCTCAAACGATGTGGTCTCGAATGAACATGGTCTCGAATGAATGGTCTCGAATGAATGTGGTCTCAAATGAAAAAGTCTCAAATGTCGTAGTCTCAAATTAATCGGTCTCAATTGTTTGCACACCGTTTACGTCAGCTGCACGACAGGTTTCAAAAATTTAGTAAGAACTGTAAACTCGGAACGTTTCGAACGTTAGGTAAAAAAACAAAAAAAACACAAGTAAACCAAGACCAAATTCTCAATAAGTTCGAAGAAAAATTATTCATAAATGCTTTATTATTTCCTAGTTGTTCATGCTTATCTTTAATGCACTTGGTAAATTTTTTTGAGTTTTCTGATCGAACGTACTTTACTAGAAGGAAAAATATACTAAGGGCATCTTGTGGTTTCACGGCGATAAAATATAACATATGTAGGCAGGTTTTAAGGTTGAAGGGCAAAACACATTTTTAGGGGGGCAACATTTTTGTTTTTAATATATGTTTGAAACAAAGTTTTCCAGACGCAAGAAAATTTGGGGGGTACTGCCCCGAATATGTCCCCTGTGGCTACGGATCTGTACGCTGGGGCGTAGCCAGCGGGGGGAGGCGCGGTCGCTCCCCGAAATCTGTGACGACAATTATTGAAATTTGAATAAAATTGTCGTAAACGTGCAAAGTCAAATATTTATTCGAATTGGCAAATCTCGCCCCTCCCCAAATTATTTTTCTGGCTACGCACCTGCGCATCGTAGATCAGGGCATTTTTGACGAAAAAAGTGGCTTCTTTTGACACATATTTACAGCACTGCAGTAATAGGAGCCAAATGTTTTTCTCACTTGAAGATTCAGGCTTTTCATAGGCTGAGTGTAGATGGGAGAGGAGGTGGGGGGTCAGCGCTGGTGTCGGTCGCTCAAATGCAGATATGAATGCAAGTAGACGCCAAGCTCGGAAGGTGATTTCCCTAAAAACAAAGAAATCAGAAATGTAAGGAAGTTTACTTTTCTGTTGTTTTATCATTTATTTTGTATCAATGCTTCAAACGTCCACAATTGTGAGGGCCCAGGCACTTAGTACCGCATAGAAAAAGTGTCGGTTGCAGGTATACTGTTCAAATCTAAACTACGACATGAAACACTTACTTGTACTTATTTTGGATCGTCTGTTTAATTATTTGAACAAATACTTCATCAACAAATCTTGAATGCTTCTGGCACATCTCCAATAACTCAACAATATTACGCACATCTTCAGACGAATTGCTGTCTTGATCACGAGTAAATTTCAGTATAACTGCAACAGGAATGGAAATATAAATGCAACATTTGTTTGAACTAATATTTCATGCTTAATTCCGAAAGTTTTCTGTTACTTTTTCCTCTGGTTCTCTCTAACTCCACTTTACTTTGCGTCTTTGAGTTTTTAATCGCAGTTGATTTTACGTGCTGCAGTATGAAATGCAATGCTATTTATTTGCCCTTGTCAATACAAAATATCATACAAGTTGCAGTGTTATCCCGGCTTACTTCTGAATGATCGGACAGCCACGGAGCTCAGACTTTCATCGGTGAACTTGATAAGGGATTTCTTTATAGGGGCCTGAAACGAAAAATAGTAGGAAACAAACTGTCACTGCTTATCGTGTCACGTGTGCTGTAAACTAAATCAAATATTCGAAAATGTGCACGTTTTGGACAGTTTTACTCGTTGCCTGATTGCGCAGAGCACAAGCATTAGATTTGGCATTTTTACGCACTGAAAGATTAGCTGTATATTTTTGATTCTTCGTACGCCGAAAACGTGTTTTTTATTTAAAAAACAAGCCACTGTGCGCGCAAACTCTGTTACTTTAAAACCTAGCACACTTCCTCACGTTGTTTAACTTCGTGTTTTCTAGTACATCCAACAGGTAGTTTCTCTACACGCTTTAGTCTTTCGTTGATTGCAATTAGTTGCTCAACAAATTATACAAGTGATTTTTAAACAGGCAGTCATGAGTCAGGTTAGGACTCTTGTTCAAGGCGCTTTGTGTCCAAAAACTGGCATGAGTTTGCGAAGAGCCGTGAACGTTTGTAGCTTCACAAGATATGTCCAGTAAGCAAAATTCATTTTGGTGATCATGTTAATATTTCAGTATTATTAATTAATCCCCTACGGCAGCGTTTCTTAACCTTTTTCTACCTCAGCACCCCTTTTGGTCACACCTAGGCAGTCCAGCACCCCCTACCATTGGCTAACACCTTTGTCCAAAGGTATTCCTTTTACCTTTGACCGTCTCATATGTGACCTTCCCCAGCACCCCCTAAACTTACGTTCAGAACCCCCTGGAGGTGCTAGCACCCCAGGTTAAGAAACTCTGCCCTAGGGGATTGATTATTATCGATTTTTGGCCATAGCTTCCTAACCACTAACGCTAGAAGGCTAATCAAAGGCTCTAAAGTTGCAGATTTTCGCCTGCTTTTTTTAAAGAGGAAACAAAATATTTCTCTTGATTTTGGGATCCAGGGACCGATGACGTCAGCCAAAAATCCTAAACCTACCTCAATTGTGACGTCACCCACAAAAAAATTTCAAATCCAATATTCCCAATTTTTTAAATCGAAACTACAAGACTTTCCCCATCTCTTAAAGGTTTGAACAGCTCTCTAGCTCAATCGGCTGCTGAGTTATAGCCAAATTTTTGGCGCCATTTGGCGCCAAAATTTTGGCGCTTGCAGGAATTAAAGGGTTGCGATCTTAAAACAAGGACATAGGGGTTGCGATATGATTTAGCGGTAGTTGATCCAACAAACATTTTAATAGGTTTTAATTCAAAACCTCCAGTTACCAAACCTTTCTACGCATTTAGTCTGTAAGTCAGTCTTTCGGTTCAGTATTAAATTTTTGGTAATACTCTACCTTGCTGTACATGATCATCTTCGACGCTTGATCCGACTTCCGGAAGTATTTCTTGGCGAATGCAAGCATGGAATATTCATCGCCATCGTCGGGTGGCTGCTGAACTTCAAAGCCAGACAGCTTTCTCCTCGAAATTTCTTCCAGTTCACTTTGCTTTAGCACGATCAATAATAATTGAAAATTTCCCCACATTGCAAAACAACCGACAGGCAGAGTATATCTTTTGAGCATAGGTGTAGGAGAGGGCGAATTTTTGGGGGTGCGAAGGATTTTTGTCCAAATTTCCCCAAGCTTGCCCGAAAAAGAAAAAACTCCAAAAAAACGACTGCATTTCATTTCATGATGGGCGCTTTTTCTCAAACCAAAGCACTTCAAGCACCATTTTTGCACAGATTTTGCCACGATTTTGAGGGATTTTGCTCGGATTTTCACTACATGAAAAGTTTTGGGGGTGCACTGGTACCCCCTGCACCCTCGCCTCCTACACCAGTGTTTTTGAGCATAGTGAAGTTTTTGCAACAAAGACTGAAATATCCTGCTGTATGTCCATGTAGAACTAAAAATAGCTCAAGAAACGTTTTTGCGAACAAATGCCATTACCTGCATGTCATCATCTTGGTAAAGATCAGTAGCAGGACCATCAGTAGCAGCAGCAGCAACAACTGCCAGAGCAGCACTTGGAGCAGCAAAATATGCAGGTGCGGAGGGAGAAGTTGCCTTTTTCATTTTTGCTTGGTACGATGTCCAGTAAGATTTAACCGTCTTCATTAAGGCGTGGAGTCTCCTTTTTATTTAAGAAAAATAATTTGATTGGTTTGAAAGCACCTATAGAACAAACAGTAGACGCTGCACGAGGCTTGAGTGCGTTTACGCTGAGAACATCTACAGCAACACTCAGAAAGATGACCAGGATCCACAACATTTAGATTTCTGTTAAAAGAAAGTATTAGTGACCAGCTCGTAAACAGCTTCAGGGAAAAACGTAATTTAAAAGAGGGTTGAATTTTTAAAAGTAATTTTGCTTCAAACACTTTAATGGTGTGGAAAAGATACGAAAACCATTCAAGCAAGATCATACGCTGCAACCAGTGAAAGGCTGCACGCGAAATAATGATTGATGAGATTGAAAGCAGCACTGGCTTTCAGCCAGCTGGTTTCTTCAAGTGACTGTGGAAATATTTCGGTCTTGCAACATTCATCCGAAAATATTGTCTGCTGTTGAAGCTTGATTAACTCATCAACTATATGTATAGTCGTTGAAATGTTGCGTAGTCTTTTGTTAGAAAACAAGAACATTTTACGGAAACTTACGGCATGTACAGTTTTTGAAGCACTACAAATTAGCTTCGTCATGAAAAATTACTACTGCAGATGTCATTTCACGCTAATTTCAGAAGGACCGGCATTGTCCAAACTATTCATCAACTTAACACTGAAACCACTGCACTTCTCTACTACCTGCAACTTCTTTGGCAGCAACCCACACCCTCAAATTTCGCAGAAGTACATCAATAACTATGTGCAGAATACGTCCACAGTGAAAAGTTAAGAAATTCAAGCAGATGTAGCTCTTTCGATATTGGTTTGACATGCGCAAGATTTCTCATACAATAATTGGCAAGTACAGTATCAAGCGCCAGTGATGAAAACAATTCTTACGAAGAAAGACGTGGGGATATTTTGTATATTTGGGACAACAAGGCAATCGTAATTTAGAAGCGAAACCTTCATATCAAATAGTTCACAGCTATGCAGTATATTCAGATGCAGTAATTAGCAGTTTGAAAAAAATGATTTGCAAATTTTCAGTTTTTTTATATATATTTTCGCTCATTGCGCACAATTAAATATTTGGTAAAAATTCTCTATGCAGTAACACCAACCTTGATCTGATGTAGACAGAGCCCATGGAGGAAACAATGCACAATGTTTTTGATGTTTCCTCGTAAACGTCATCGATTTCGGAAAAACTCAGCGAATGAGGTTTCCAAATTACATCTGAGTGAAATTGAATCATATGTTAGTAAATTGACTGCGCTGATTCCTTCGAGATTGAGAATATTTGAAGCAGAATGTTGTTGAAATTACTGCTGTTACAATCTCTTCAAATATACATTATAACAAGTTGTTGAGCATGTTTTAATGCAGGGGTGACCACCTTGAATGGGGATGCATGTCAAAGTTTTTCGTGTAATCTCATCCTCCGCCAAATCGTGTTCAAATAATTACTGACATTGTAAATGATATTCCTTACTACACACAACAACAGACAACTATTTACAACAGGGTGCTTGGCTACTTGGTTGCTAATTTCTGACAGCAGCTAGTCGCCTGTGAATAAACGTGTTGGTTTATAATACTTCGACGTAAACATGAAACGTGAAATATTCTCATTCTCCTACCATTTTCGAACCTGTGGAGTGCCATATTGCCCACGAGTACCTGTCACGTGGCAGCCCTGCTTTATACTTAGACAACAACTGAGAACTATCAATGTCGGAATGGTGTTAGAAGCATAAAAACAGTTGAAAACCATACAAGTTGGTTTACAAGCCTAAATAATTACATACTTATTTGTTGCACTTCATTTGGAAGTTCGCCACTCTTGCAACATGATCAAAGATGCAGATGCAAGGGGCAGATAGCTCAGGAACAAAACTCAATACGAGTTATAATTTAGACTACAATGTCAATACGCTAGCACTGGCATGATTTCTGGCAGTGTCAGCCGATTTGAATCAATAATTCTGAAAAGGTTTGTCATCAGTCACCTCACCACCACCATTAACCGAAACTTTGTGAAAATACGAAAAGTAGTTGATGCCAGTTAATCTGTGTATGGCAGGCCTCACACTTCACCTAAACTGGTTCATCAGATTACAGCGATAACTGCCGCCACGAAGAGTGCTACGTTATCAGCAGCCAGACAATAGTGGTGAAGATACTGTCAAGACAAAGCTGCAACCTGCTCAACGGACTTGTCTCAAAATTACTTATTTCCAGAAATAAATAAAACATGATGGGAGTGCAAAATATTGACATAAAAATGTCCTTTGTGACATGACAGCATACGCCAAACATTTTTACAAATACCACAGTTATTTTCTTCTACAACCATGATTGCGGTATTTGTAGTTATTAATACAGTATTTGTGTATCTATATGCATATATATCTTTAAAAGATTAATTTGTGAAACGATTATATGTTTCAGTCATATACTCGCCTTCACTCGATAAAAAGCTAACTCCAAATCTTCCAACCGAGATCAAATCGCATCGAGAGATTTTCTTCAGAGCTTCGTTTGTTACTCCGGTGATCTAAAATATAATAAAAGTAACTTTGTAAACGTAATTTGATTGTCGCAAAAATAAAACTAAAACGTTCAATCGTACCTCTATCGTGAAAAGCTTTGAGAAGTAAACTCTGCTGTTTTCAACAACGCTTTCTACAATTGCTCGTTTTCCTTCTACTGTGTTTGCATCATGCTTAGTCATCAACTTCGATATCATTTCTCTGTCACTTTCCTGCAGTCTGGGGTTCGCGTTGTTCATATCCGTGTATATCTGTTGCAGCAAATAAACATGACACCATTCAAAATTACATTGAAACATCAACGTTCACTTCCAACTTTTGCGATCGGCGGCATCAAATTTCAATGAGTTTTTCTACTAATACAAGAAGGGCATTAGCCTTTAAAAATGTGTCCTGCACAAACAGCGAATATGGTATGAAGATGTGAAAATTTAGTTGCTAAATTTCCGAACTACAGTAAAACGCCCAAAATGATTTTCCAAATTGAACTGATGGCACAATATTATTTTCAAAAATGTACTCTTTTCAAAATCTTACAACATATGTCGTTTTTTTGCGCATCAATTGCGCATCAGACATCAGAAGAAATGAAACTAAACTTTTATGGGCGTTTGTAAACACAAAAATTTAGTCTAGAACTATGGCAAACGTTAAAGCGTAAGCAGCTTAAATCTAAGTAAGACTGAAATTGTGTGTTCACAATTTTTTGTTTTCATTTGCAACTTTCGGCGGTGATCAGTGTGAGAAAGAACATCAGATGAAATTGACGCGCGACGCGGAACAGACACAATTCACGCTTCAAAAGTCTTTTACTTAATGGAAAAATCCTTCTTTTTTTGAAGAATTACCGCTGAAGCTACAGTATTTCAGAAACTCTATGGTATTTCCGAACCGGGCGTGGAACAGCAACCCGAACTGACCCCACCTGCTTAAACAGATATCCAACAAGCAAAGCATTGTCATAAGAATCAACCGGAAAAGTTGACTCTTTCCTGATTTTCAGCTTCCACGGCACATGTTTGTACGTAACAACCGGTTGATGCTCTGTGGAGTGAATTTCGGTCTTGATGTGTACATCAGGAACGGAGTCTGTTTTCAAAAACAACACAATGACCAAGTGATGCAATACGAGATGTGCTTGTCTACCTCTATTCTTAAATACCTCGTCGTTCAGGTAAGGCTTGGCTGCTTTCGTCTTTCTTGATCAGAGCAGTTGCTAAGAGAACTGACGGTTGTATTTCTCGAGGTCCAACAATCACCGAAGGTCGCTTTATATAAAAATAAAGCATCATGCTAGAAGCTAATGCAACTTTTGAAATGATTTATCAAAAATGATTTTAAAATGCAGCTTAATTCAAATCAATAAAAGCTCATGTTACTCACCAGCTTCGAAAGCTGTGTTTGTACATCAGGTTTGATTTGCAGGAGCCACACAGCCGCATCACGTAAAATCAAAAAGTTAAAGAGTGCATCCCATCCAGCGATAGAATGGAACAACACATGACTGATGTACTCACAAACAAACTTGCAACTTCAACTTTATTGAATTTTTGCAAGTTCGAAGGAAATTATAATGTAAATAGCAGCATGTTACATCAACGGTAAATGCTGCTTGCAATGCGACATTGTTTGCTGACTTTGTTTTTACATAAAACTATTTAAATTTTCGCTGCACAAGCCCATTATTTGAGCGCTAAGTGCAGTCATGTGATCGCAGTTGCATACTTGCGCTTTTCCGAGTATAAAAAATGTTGGAAAAGTTCTCTCATTTTTCCTCTTATGCAATGCAGTCCTTTGTGAAATCTTGCTATCTTTCTTGCCAACTAAACGTAACAGCAGAATAGACTATTTCGAGGAGGGCAATATGTGTTCAGCTACATCATGGTCAGCCTCTTCATCACCTTACTGTAAATCTTGACCTGGTTACCATTCCTTTAAAGCAATGGTTCTCAACCACTCTTCCGAGAGCTGCATGAGGCTCCCAAGCACACTTAGTGCAGCTCTGAGCGGTTTTTCGATAAAACCTTTAATATTCTGTGTAACAGATTTCGTTCAGCTATAAAGCAAAACGTGTCACTTGACTTGTGGTGACGTTTCTTTAGTGCGGCTCTCTAACAAAGTTGTAAGTCTGGATTTGGCTCTGTTCAGCAAAAAGGTTGAGAACCACTGCTCTAAGGCTTTGAGTGGATGTGTTCACTTGCATCTGAATCGTATGCACGGCAAACTTTATTTTGTGTGTATTGCNTCTGTTAGCGTGTTTGTGTTGTTTGTGCTGTTTTTCAATTTTTGGGTGATCGCAATCGACAGTAGGCTAGGAAACGAATAGTTCTTTTAGAAATGAAATTTCGTGCTCAAAGAAAATTGCTCATCCGTGGCTGTGTTGAGCGATTAAGGGGAAGGATTAAGGGGAAGGGTTTTAAGGGAAGGCACGAGCCCGCTGAATCGTTCTTAATTTGAATTTGGATAAAAAATTTTAAACAAATGCGTGGTTTTCCATTAAGTTTTTCAAACGTAAAGTCCTGACGTTTCAATCTGAAACTGGAGTTGTGCCAGATGGTAGTCGCTATGTTGTAACAATGTCAATGTAAAAACTGTTTCGCAGATTTTTTTGCAAAAGAATGGCAATGGTTTGTCTGTTGCGTAGCACTTGAGAAGAGAAGCTTAAATATTAACAGACATGAAACATCATGTTCTCATGCAGCATGCATGTTCAATAAAACGAGCAGACTCACTGAAAATTTGGAGGAATTAAGAAGCAACCTAATTCAAAGAAAAACTAACACACCAATGCAACTGAAGCCGAATGATTCTACTAATGGAAGATCTTCAGCAGTTATAGCTAACCATTCCAGCATCTAACTCACAATATAGCAGTGGAATCAGAAAACCGAACATGTAGCAGTTGCAATAGTTGCAACTATTCTGCGAAGAAGATAACGAATTCTACAGTATCCAAACTTGACTTTGGTTGACTTCGCAAAATATTGCAACAACATGTTACACAGCTAATCAAATTTTTGCAGGCCTAAGCGATCATACCAAAGATTATTTTAATATTCCTTTTTTGAACTTTTGCCATTTTTGTGTACTGGAGAATATAGCAAAGAATATAAAAACAGCTCGGGCATCGCAAAGATTTCCACAAAACCAAGCGGTTGTAACAAAAGTTTAAACATCAAGACATAAGTCATACTAAAGTTATACAGATGCAGTTCGAAGGGGACAGCAATAAATGAAATGACTACATCCAATAACCAGAAGCATGAACTATGTAGANGATTATTCATAAAACATAATTACGTTTTCAATGCGCATTAAACTAATGCAGGAGATCAAACATATAAATATGACCTGGTCAACAGGAAACCTGGTCAACCGGAACAAACCAATAAGCAAGTGACGCGCAGGCGACATATCACAGGTTCCCCGTTTCAACTAAACAATTTATTTTCTGGTAAATCATGATAGAAATCCCGAATTGCGCAAAACATTATGTCAAGAAAAACACCAAATGTAAAAAAAACACGTCCTTGACATTGCCTTTACTGATTGTGGGCAATATGTCATGGGAATCTGCATTAATCCTTATAAAGACATGAGAAATGAAATTCCACTGTGCAGTGAAGAAGGCTGCAAATACACATTATGTCCTCCAAGAACAAAGTTGCGGAAACAAATGCATGAAAAGGAGTACAGACGTTGCCCAATTGCCCTTAAATCAACCAGTGAACACCGCAGACTCCAAATGAAGACCAGGACCCGGAGAAAAAGTCTTGAGTATCAGAAAATGAATAATACATTTGTTTGAACTTTTGATTCCAATTAATTGTATATTCAACCCAACCAATTCAAAGAATTCCAAAAGACGAAGTTAAATTTATGCAACCAAAAAGGCATGAAAGTTTCGATTTGATGTACCTATTTTTTCTCATAAACATCTCGAACGGAAAGAGCAAAGAAATCAGAAAGTACTAAATCTTGCGCCGTGAAATCAAGGAATTCAGGAATTTATAAGCAGAAAAATGGCAAGAGGTGCATCCGGAAGCGATGCATCAGATTTTCATGATGATTGTAAAATGCCACCAATTGATTTGCGTAACACTTCATCGAGCCAAGTTGTTCACTAATGTTCCCATTTTTTCACTTCCTGGATATCAAGAACTGATGTTTCCTCGAGGATGACGCACACACCAAGCAAGGAATTAAACAAATTTGGTATAAAATGTTTCTAGTGCACAACTTAGGTATCTGTGATGAAAGTGTAAACAGTACTTGCCATCTGTGGATTCAAGTACAGCACACAGTCAGTCACTATTTTGCTACAATTACAAATTTTTTGAATTACCTTTTCCGAACGTGGTGGCACAATCTTTTTGGATGTCCTTTCATCTCTTGCGTTGTACTTAAAACATAAAAGAATTTGTCAACCTTGTCGCAGAGATAAGTTCATTTGTATTGAGTTTAGATATACAAAAAGTAAAGTGAAAACGTATTTCGCAGCAGGTAAAACTCGGTATATGCCACAGCAGGTAACTGAGCACGGCCGCTGCAAGAGACAAAGCAACCTTTTTTTCATACGAAGGCAACACTAACGTTGTTTGTTGTTGTTTTCAAACAGATATCAGCCACATCAGCGTAAACATCTGTGCGCGTTTCAATTAAAGCCAGGCTTAAATTTTTCTCACGGTCATTATTTCGAACAACACCGCTCTCACTACACACGCGTCCTATTTCGTCCTTGGCTTAGCCAAGGTCTTTCGCTTTATCAATCGTTAAGATCCAACGAATTTTACAAACAAACACTTTGCAATTTGTAAATGCAATGATGATGATAACAGGAGTTATCGAAACGTCTTCAAAATGTCGTTTGCATCGTTTTCTTTGGCCGTGATATTCATTGTAAGGCTATTCAGCACTTCCGCTTTTCGTGTACTAAACTTTGCACGAGAATATTGAAAACTGTATTGTCAAGAAACTTTTTAGTGAATGCAGACACCAAAAAGTAACTCTTAGGAAATGTGCTGCACAAGCATTTGGCAAAATTGTTTCACTGCATTCTGCAAAAACAATCGGTCGCAGCCCTTATTTCTTGAAGTCTTGCCATCTTTAACGAAGACTTGATCGCAGAGCAATACAGCACCTAAGCCTGCTTTAAAGCTTTAAACATATCTGTTTGTTAGATGATCTAAATAACATTCGTTCGGAAGATCACCTATCCTTTGTATGCCTTTTCTAAGAATATTGATCAAGACGTTTCAAATGAGTTGATTTTACAATATATTTCACCAGACGTTTTATTATATATGGTCGTTCCATCCTAATGTCTCAAGAAAAATACTCTGACCAGAGGAGTGAAATGCAAGCGAAAAACAGTTCAAAAAGCGTAGGTTACTGTACGTAACTCCTATACATTGGTCAGTTGTGGCATAGGAATATTTGATTTTAATACATAAAACCAAGCAAAAGCCTTAGCATTATCAGGCATCCACACAAATATTGATTATTAGTTCAGTTCACACTCGGCTTCTGTACTCCGGTTGGAGTGTATTTCGCAGTGATTGCTGCACCGGCTGCGAGCAAATGGCAGCAACGGAGGTGAACCGCTTCCTTGCACCTACCCACCAACGCCGAGCACCATCAGGCTTGACAGACCGCACGTTAAGGTGTGAAGTTCAGACTTCAATATGATAGGTCCACACTACCTGCTATGACTTGCGAAAGCACACAACCCACTCTCAGTGCAACAACCCAGAACGGTACATTTGTACTAGATTCAAAGCTTCGCATCACGATGATCACTTTACAGAATTATAGAAAGTCACTTTTACACTTGCGAGAGCGTCGTGTGGTATCGTGGCGTGTCTAGAGGGAGCCACGGGCGTCGGAAGGATTTTTGTCAGGGGCGGCCAAAAGTAGTGAAATTGTTTTTTTCCACTCAAAACTAAGAAATCAACCTTTTTTGGCTGAAAATTTCAAAATCCAGGTGGGGCCCAGGCCCCCATAGCCCCCCTTCCTACGCCCATGGAGAGGGCGTCGTGTTGTTTTACAAACATTCACGGCACCAGGGAGTTCAATGGTAATTCACCTGCGTAGATGCAACAGCAATGGTAGTTATCCCTGGTAACATCTAACAACTTAGATGTGGCGGCATCTATCAACTTAGATGCCGTCACAAATACATCAAACAAAACAGGTTAACACAAGTCAATCCAGTACGCTGACAGCTGAGTTCACTACCACTTACTGCAAAGATCACTGCTACTTCAACTTAACCAAACCAAGCAGCACAGCCGCAGCCTAACTCTAACACGGCGAACAAAGAACTAAACATGGCGTTGGGAGCCAAGAGAGAAAACGACGCTCACGGCATTCAATGGACATGGCTTTATCAGCTGGTTAAATGACATGCGTTGAAGCGGAAGAGGAATTGTTCGACCGTGAGTACCGTTTCGGTATGACCCGACGGGGATCGAACTAAATCTACCAGTTTTGGTGCTGTGTGCTCAACCAACTAGGCCAGAGGTCCATAACAGCGCATTTCTAGGGCCGGACGTTTTACGTAATGTGATTGATTCGGGTTGTGTTACATTTTTTTGGTAAATATATTATTCTTTTCATCGTTGACAAAATGGCTTCGCGGGCCGTAGTTTGGGGACCTATGAACTAAGCCAATTAGCCGGTGAAAAATTGATTTATTCACCTAAAATTCCAGTATTGCTGTTACAGCGTCTTTGCCGAGACATTTTTGCGTCGCATGCATGTTTCCGTCTAAATATATTCCCAACTAAGAAGCCGCCCGTTTAGGACCCGTTTAGGAAAATATTTAATGTTGGGATATTCCGCTATGATTAAATCTATCGGATTAAGTTTTTTTCATGCAACCTCCACCTCGTCAGCCCAACAAACAGTTATAAAGTCTGGGAAGTTGTTTACCCAGATATAAACTTTATTATACTAACAAATCTCTCTTTGAGGGTTCTTTGAGGTTACTACTGTAGCTTTATGAATGAATGTGAGCTGCAAAAATTGAAGCATTGCTCTATTCACTGTTAGTATTGTTGCAACCTCTCCGCTGGCATTGCGTTGAATGTGCGATTCACCACGAACGGGATGTGCGCGAAGAATAACACTCATATATATGTGGCGCGAACAAGCAATAACAGAGTGATCGCGATGTGTGATCTCTATTGTTGTCTGCTGCCACAGTGTGAAGCATTGCGCACTTGCCGCTCGGGCTTTCCGATCGCAACAGTATCAGTAGACCCTGATTTGATTGATTAGGAACAAATCACATGAAAGCACTAATACAAATTCTCTACACTTTGAGTCACGCAGGAACAAACAGTGTTCCCATAGTTATGTACGTAGAAGGCTTTGTAGAAAGGCTGATTTTCTGCTGCTTTGATTATTCTTTATTTTTTCAAACTCGGAACGCATGATCACTAAAATGATCACGTGAGTCATTTTCAAATAGCTGCGAAGTTGGACTTGTTGGTAAAAGGGAAGAGAAAATCCCTTCAGTGCATGATTAACGTAATTATTTTGTAGCAAACGTGCGACTTTGATTGGACTCATGTTTAATAACAGTCGGTCACGTGACATGAAAAACTGGCTAGAAGACCTGTGGCATATTTAAAGTCTTCACAAGCAGAAAGATGAAAATTACTTGACTTTCATACACGCTTAGATGGTTACCGTGCTGAAAAGCAAAAACTCTACAACTAGGAGCAAAACTTTATTTGTTGTCCGTCCTTCCGCGATCCTTGGATTCGTAAAATACTACGTTTTTGATTGATTACACTGATTAGCATTTCAACATTTGAGGGAAAATATATCAATTTCAAATTCAAATAGATATGTTCGCACAATATTGCTGCCTTACTTGAGCTAGGGATGGTTTCTTCTCCGTTTTCACAGCTTCTGCAATTGTTCTTCTTGGAGAAATTGGAAGCTTTAGGAAATAACATAAGCTAGAGTATCCAAATTTTAATAATTTGAAGTTGCTATGACGTGTCAATACGTTCATTGAGCAAACAAATTTAAAAATAATGGCCAATCATAAAAAGCATAGCAACTATCCTAAACTGGAACAGTGTAACCACAAAAAGTTCTTTTAAGAATTCAACCAAAATTTGAGGGTCAGTTCTTCTCACTGACAACTTGTGTGCTTACGAAAATACGTTTTAACACTAGTATCCACTTTTTGGAGGTTTGAATATTTGCTCGATTGATTCGCTTATGTTTGGTTTGTGGTGACTAGTTACTTTTTACTTTGTGAGGTTTTGTTAGATTGCGAACATGAAAAATCATAGCATTTTTTTAAAGTTTGGTAGTCTTTTTTTGCTCCATTCTCAGCTCGATGTTTCCGTGGTTACGCATTCCTATATCACTTTTAATGTTAAAGTACTTTTTGTTAGTGTCATTTTGTGATGATAATGAGTGTCGAAAAAAGTAAACTCGAAGCACACTTGTTCATAAGTGACATTGGCTTTGCCTATGTTGTAGAAAAATATAAGTCACCAATTTGGAGCAGAAAAGTTTAGCTTCAAATTTAACGAGTAGCTTAATTTTGTACACATGTTGACTGAAAGAGTGATCACGCATTCTGCGTTTTTCCGTTTATAAATCGACGTGATATTTCAAAATATGAGGAAATCTTAGTTTAAATGGGCTACGTACTGCATTAAAAATGTTGTGAAAAAAACGTGGTGTTTTGATATGCAAAACAAGCGTAACGAGACCTGTGAGACATAATCCAAAATTTTTAACCTGAATAAGGTGCAGATTATTCTGAAGATCTATAGGTACACCAGTGTTACACTGCACCGATATCCTGCTAGCCTGCTGATACTGCATTTTGTTTTCCAGAAAAACGAAAACGTTGACATCCGTGTGGCAGGTATCGAATTCTTGCATCACTGGATGCTGCTAATGATTATGACACCATTGTTTGCTCGATAACGATCAAATCTTATTGTGCTTTATTGCCTTAGATCAAATTGCGAAGGAATTTTTTCGACACTTGAAAAGACACCGAATTTTTCAAAGTAGATTTGTTCAAAAGAAGAGTTTTGCACAATCAAGATTTTCAAAGTTTTTATATCTGAAGTATTAAACATAAAAGATGCAAAGCTTACTTTTTCACTTTCAGTCGAATCTTCCTCTTGATCACGTTGCTGTTGTCGCCCCTGGACACGATTTTTAACAAATGACAAAGTTAGGTTTCTTACATTAAATAACACCTCCGCATTCAATGTTAAAACAATACCATTTTTACCAAAATTGATTATTCGCATTGCAGTATTATCAATTTCGCGTGCAAATGCTTACTCATTTCAATAATTTTCAAAGTTTTTCCAGCACGCGTATAAAACAGACACAACAGCACAAATTATCTTAAAAGTAGGTTTTCTCCAACCACACACCCGTTGGCCTGAAGCTACTTTTGCTGCCAAAACTAACTTCAAAATTTCTTCATGGTCTGAATTTTTTCTCGTAGTTTCCTGAAAAAGAATGCAATTTCACTGTACCCAGTACAACCATAAAAAATTTTAAATGATTAGTTAAAACTGAGGTAAAAACTTTCGGCAGCCAACGGCGAAAAGGCGAAAAAACTCATTATCGACACAGCTTCAAAGCTTTATACTATCAAAAGATATTGTAATCAAAAAATAAAAAACGCACACCTGCTTAGGTTTTCTTTCTGGCTTAATTGTAGCGGGTTTTGGAGGAACTGGTTTGGATGGCTCTTCAGGCTTAGGAGCAGGTGAAGGTGGCTTTGCAGGCGTAGGTTCCTGACCGAAAAGGTTTATTTCACAACTTTTTATAACAATGTCAAATGCAAAGCACACATACCGTTTAGGATAGTATTTACTACAAAAAGCTACCCCGTTTTGATTTTACACTTTTTCTAGATCAGCTGCAAGGTTGTGGTTTATATGACTCCCTTTTATAAATTTTTTAAATAGATAGGATACAGAAACTGACTTTGGTTCAATAGAAAAAAAACAATATTTGATATCAGCAGGCTGTTGTTTAAACAAGAAAAATGTTTGAAACAAACGTATTTTGGTTCTGCAAACAAATTGCTTCAAATTTTTGTGTTGGAATTTTTGAAAACATACGCATTAGCGTAGCATTTAAACTTAGTTTTAAAATTTTGCCAAAACCTGAAGGAAGAGGACTTTGCACTAATTTTATTATTTTTGGCGAAACAGATGAAAAGACTTTAATATTCGCGATAGAAAACAGATTTTATAAAAAAAAAGTCTTGTGTTTGGTTTACCCAAAGTTTTTTAGGACGTGACTTGTCGGAGGCACTTCTCGGCTGAGTACTTTCAATTTGCTTGTAGAGAAAAAATTTTCTTTTGTCTTCGAAGCTCATCTTGACCGTGCCTTGTCCATTCTCTTTCATCCCTGAAGAAAGGTTCTCCACATCCTGATGAGTCAGAGACGGAGCTGCTAAAACCTTGGCAGACCTAAAAATAGCAGCAAAACATTGCAATTGAAAGGTTTATACTCACATCTCTCCATTGCGAAGAATTCAGTTACGGGTTATCAGCAAAGTGCATCTTAAACGTTTTTCAACTTTTTTAATGTATTGCCTGAAAAGGGTTATCAATCTTGTTCAGAGGTGGAGAATCAAGGTTTTGAAATAAATTACCCAACATGTAAGTGAGATTTAGAAACATTCACATTCTTCGTTTTTTGCGACGATAGATTTGAACAAAAATTTGAAGAATGTAATTTTCACTTAATTATATTTTGACAGGATTAATAGGCTTGGAATGTACAGAAACTAAACTTGTGGTTTATTGGCCTCAGACCTCTAATAATCAAAACAATTGGATAAAAAAAACATCGTCAACTTTTTTGTATTCAGAAGCATAACCCAGGACCCACATCTCCACGAATATTTTTCTTTGCTTGCATTTTCAAGATTTTCTTTGCTTGCATTTTCAAGCTGCAGCACAACCTCTACTTACCACCTGTGACGCACTCTTGCAGTAACAACCAATACCAAATTTTCTGGGCCACTGACTGCAGTGATGTGGCCAAGTCATGTTTGTCGAGTCACAAGCTCGTCGAGTCAGAGTCGAGGCACAGCCATCTCAAATTTTTTCGTGTTGAGTTAGTGTCGAGTCACAAAAACTGTCGAGTGACGTCGAGTCATTGGATGTAAGCTCGAAGTCAATGTCAGGTCAAATGAAATTTAACATTTTCCCTATGGCGCTATTGTTGTTTCTTTTTTTGTTTGTTTTAGCATTTATCTCACTTCTGTTCTTCACTGTCAGTGAATTCCACAAGTGCAACCCTGTTACAACAGATACACCTCCTTGTCCTTCACTTGCTCCAATAAAGACCAAAAGTAAAGGTGAGGTCGACCGCCACGGTCGTAATATGCGTATACTGCACGAAACCACGACAATGCATCCAATTATTGTGTGCTGCTGGTCCCTCAGCGAAAAGCAAAGGCTCAGCTGCTCTACCTCAGTGTTGGGTGGAACCCCTGATTCTGAAAAACTAACGTGACACCACCAGGAGACAGAGACACTACAGAAAATTTGCGCAAATATTAATCGTGCATCACAGAAGCTAAAAAAGCTCATTTTTTGTGTGCAAACTAACTGTGTTTGCCAATGAGATATTTGGAGATTTTGCAAAAATAAGTCTGATTGGACTCTCGCGTCATATATTGTGACTCGAGTCGAGTAAAAACTGTGCCTTGAGTCACCACAACATCGTTTCTCAACATGACTCGAGTAATGCCATCATTGCTTATCTTACAAATGTTTTTCAGTTTGCGTCGTAGTTTTTTTTATTATTTTACAAGGCAAAGCTCCACATTTTGTACGAAGACCGCAAATTTGCTGCTCTTTATTTCGTACAGCGGTGATGGTGCAAATATTAACAAAACTTGGGGTATTGTCATTTACTTTGACTCTTGATCCGTTGTTTTAACACAGGGTTTCTCAACCTGTGGTACGCGTACCACTGGTGGTATGCGATGGTCTTCCAGCCGGTACGCGAGTAACATACATTTTTTCACAAAAACCTGGATTCACAGCTTTCTAGTTTACGTATCGGCTTTGTTTCTGAATAAATAAATTTTCCTGTAGCTTCCTATTCCTATTGTTTCGTAACATTATGACTTTCGATGCGCTGTTAGCAAATTTATGCCACGCATCGACCAATTGGTGGAAGGTAAACGAACACAAAAATCTCATTAAATTTAGTTTTGGCCTTTTATTGTTATTTTAATGTATATTATTCTTCTGAAGAGACTAAGATTCGATCAGATTTGTTGTTGTGGAAGAAGTGGTACGCGTTGACAATACNGGGGAACCCCTGCTTTAGCCGAACACGATTGGTTGAAGTTGCATGGTCACATGATAATTTCGGAACACATGANCTGTATNATTGACCGTGAATTTAAAACAACATGATGTACAATCCCGTTGGACAAGATAATCTTCACTGAACCAAACTTCACAGATTAAATGCAGTAGGCTTAATCTATAGCAGTGGTTCCCAAAGTGGGCGCCCCCTGGGGGCGGTGAGAAACTCTAGGGGGGCGGTGAAGCAGAAATGGGCGGTTGGGGGCCGATAGGAGACCCGGTTAATAATTACATTTTTGTTTTCTTACTAACTTTGAGTGACCAAATGTCATAAAAAAACAGTATGATCAACAAACATGTATGCATGTAATTTGTAAACAAAAGCTTAGCGTTTTACTAAATTAAGTTTTATAGTGAAATGCACGAAAAAATCGTGTTGATATGTGTGCTAGGCATGGTAGCGGGTGGTAGACATTAGTTTGTCAGAAAAGGGGGCGCTAGCCAAAAAAGATTGGGAAACACTGATATACAGTCCAGAAATACAACTGAAAAATTGCGAAAAAGTTCAAAACAAAATTATTAAATCCAAATCCGGCAAAGTAGAAATTATAAAATCCAAATCCATCAAAAAACTAAATATCAACAGGATTTAAATCCAAATATAAATCCATGTTCATCTCTGCCACAAATGCAAAACTTAGTGCAGATGATACAAATGAAAATATAGTATTGCAAATAAACTATCACAAAATCAAATCCAGGATTTGTACTGGTCATGCCTGAAAACAAAAATTACCCTTCTTACAATGTATGTTTAGGCGGTATTCCGCTTGTAGACTTTGCTGAACCTTGAAAATTTACATGTAACTCGGGCGCTGCAGTGTGCTTTATTTGAGAAGGCGTCGGCCACTCGCGGTCACTGTGAGAATTAGGAGGCAAGTTGTTTTTCTCAGTCTTTCGAACCAGTTTTTCAAGAGACTCTTGTTGTTTCTGAAAAATATATAAATATCGAAAAAGTTCTTGCAATTTTACGTAGAATGAGTGCGAGCACACATTGTCCATCATTACCGATGATATTTTACATTTTGCTTTGCACCTGCCGCTCCTGATGCCCCCGTACTACAGGGACGCCTTACTTCGTCAAGATCTATCAATATAACAGACCGCGTTCATAACAAACCAGTCATGAACATTTTCTGTTATGAATAGGTAGGGTTGCCAGATCTACTTTTTGCCAATGGGCCAAATTTAGTCCAGAAAAGAGCCAAAATCTAACACAAGGGGCCAAAAAAGGGCCAACCATTTTTTCCAATTTTAACGGAAGTTACAAAGTCATATGAACTCATTTGTAGTAATTTATTGAATGGGAAAGCTCCTCAATCGCAATTTGACCTCAACAGCAAAACAAGTACGTGATGAAAGATGGTAAGAGAATGACTTAATTTTCATGTGTAGACATGAACCGAGATAAATTTCGTATCCTCGATAAGTGCTGAAGGAATCAACAACAATCTGAACAAAGTAAATAAACGCGTGTAACTTTGGAAAGAAACACACCTGACCAAATAAATAGTATTAAGTTCGGCAACCCACTTTCGCTGCCGATGTACGAATATACCGAACCTAAAAATCACGCCGCTAATTTCCCGCCATTTTGCAACTCCATAACTCGCCAGGCGATTGTGCTAGAGAGCTGTTCAAACCCTCAAAAAACTCGGCAAGTCTTCACGTCAGTAATGACAAGTAATTTTTGGTTTTGAGTTTCGGGTTTTTTGTGAGTGACGTCATAAGCGGGGTAAGTTTTTGGCCATTTTGGCTCTTCTTACCTGGCCTTGGGCCCAACCGCTCGACGGAAGTATTTCTCACAAGTTTTAATGGAAACTAGGCTAGAATCCACTTTTTTCAGCCTTTGATCGACCTTCTATCGTTTCTGGTTCAAACATTATGGCCTAAAAACAACAAGTTAATGATCTAGTTAAGGGATTATTTAATTATTTTGTTGTTTTTAGGTTATAACTTTTGAACCCGAAACCTCACCAATCATTCAAAATCTCAAATCTTAAAGGACTCGGATTTTAGCCTAGGTTCCAATAAAAACTTGAGCGAAATTTTACCATCTAGCGATTCGGGCCCAGGGCCAGATAATGTGGGCCAAAAAGGCCTAAAACTACTCCATTTATGACGTCACTCACAAAAAATCCGAGACCCAAAAAACAAAGATTTCTTTTCACTTCAGACTCGAAGGCTTGCCGAGTCTTTTGAGGGTTTGAACAGCTCTCTAGCACAATCGCCTGGCGAGTTACACAGTTGCCAAGCCACGTGCAAACTGCTTAATATGGACTGAAACCGTCCCGCTGTCAAGCGAAATTTCTGACCTCTGCGAAATTTCTGAGCTATTATTGTTTGTCAGTCATTTCGCTTCTCAGAGTAAAGGAACGAAATTTGGCGATTACTTTTTTGATGTGTGTTGCGTAAACTAAAACTTTTTGGTTTGACGTCAGGTACCCACAACAAGCTACAGTACGGGAATAACTATATCCGCTGATAAGTATTGGATGAGTGTTAAACTAAAATTTAGGGGCCCGAGGCAAACTCTCAGAAAGGAGCCCCAAAACATTGCTACTGCAAAAGGTAGATTTGGGAATAAGTGGATAGAAGAAATAAATATTTTTCACATTTTAATTTATGAACTAAATTCATGAACATAATGTACATAAAAAAGCACCAAAAAGTTTGTAAAATTTTGAAGCTGGACACTTGAAAGTTGCCCTCTTTGGCACATTTTCCCATGATTTCTGTTTTATATTGAAAAACATATGACTCGCTTCAGAACTTGTTAAATGTGACTCTAGAGTGGTTCATAAGCTTTTTAACAAAACAACGCAAAAACTTAGTGCAAAACTCTCAAATGTGGGGAAACGGCATCTCTGAAAAAGGGGGGGAGCGAAGCGACTACCTCGTTTGTTTCCCCTACTACCCCCCCTACACGTTTGTTTCCCCTACTACCCCCCCTACACGTTTGCTTCCCCTACTACCCCCTACTACCCACCCATTAGCTTGCAATCTGTCTTCTTGGCAAATGTGACAACTGACTAAAATGAACGAAATTAATTTTTTCCCAGTAGGACTTCGAATACCGCCAGGTTATTGTATTTTCTAGAAGCCCGTGATTTGCTGAGCGTGGTCACACTGGGAGCTGAGCGTGGTCAAACTGGGTTTACGATTGTGTTTACAGTTTAGTTCCATTGTATATCTCAATGAAGTCAGTGAAACCTGACAAAGTCTCGTCAAACAATTTAAACGAAGTAAGTACCTACAAAGCTTTTACGGAATAAGTTGAACGCAGCAAAAACATTTTACGCTCAACTACAATATTGGCTTCTTGCTCAACTACAATATTGTCTGCAAAAGCATACTGCAGATCGTGCATTTATAGAATCGAAATTTTTACTAGCGCTTTTACACGAAAGTTTTAAGAGCAAATAGTGGCATTGTTCCAAAGTAAGCTTGGAACTTCAAATTAAAATTTTTATAAAAATTTTTAAAACTTGTCAATTCAATGAAACTAGTCTTTTCAATTGCCGGCTTAAATCTGAACACAATTGTTTGGGAAAAAACGCCAGACAAATGCATGTTTTATGGATGGTGATTTGAAAACACAAGGTATTAAATATTTAAATGTTGAAACTCGGTTGTTGTTTGCCTCCCCAATTAAAATTTCTGTCTACGCGCCTGTTAGCTGTAGACATTTACTAACGTAGTTTCCCTAAATTATCTTTAATTCGCCGAAAACAATTTTGTACTGAAATACGAAGACGCAAAATCTGTTTGATCTAAGTTTCTCAAGATGATGAAAGCAAGTAGTCTGTTTCAAGCTGCACAATATTTCAAGCTGTGATATACAACGAAATAAACAAATGACAAACCATTGATTGTTGAACAAGCATTTGCATCTGCTGCTGCAACAGCATTTGCTGCTGAGTCATCATTTGTTGCTGTTGAGTGGAGGAGTCCATGCCATTTGACATCATGCTCACCGACGACGGCATAAACATAGGTGCAGTTTGTGGCGCTTGCATGGGTGGAACCTGGGGCATTTGCATGGGTGCAACCTGGGGCATTTGCATGGGTGCAACCTGGGGCATTTGCATGGGTGCCATCATGGGCATTTGCATCGGTGCTGCCTGGGGCATTTGCATCGTGGGGTACGTTGGATATGACATCATCGGCTGGGGTTGCATCATCGGTTGCTGCATAGATGGACCATCTGCAAATATGACTGTAACATTGCGTATAATGCAACTAAACATTGCAGAATGTGAACATTTTATGGTGCGAAGAGGGAAATGAGAGGAACTGTTGTACAAATTAAGATGAAACCAAACGTCTGTTTAAAAAGTTCATAGCAGGATAAACTTGGAAAAATGGTATTACCACCAGAAAATGCTGCATTGAATATGCGTTTATTTGCACGACACAATTTCCGCGTGAAACTCTGCACGTACATCTTGTTTGGTTTTGAACGGAATAAAAGTCACACGCATTCAGACAGAAACAATGCAGAAGAGAGCCCAGACTGCTCGGTGGAAACTGCAAAAACGCCATGCTTGTCCGCTGTAGGTGTAAGTTGCTGGTATCACCAGTCACCACTGATAAGACGCTTTTAATATAAGTACATTTACGAGCTTACAGCATTGCTGAGCACCAAGGTCAAGATATTTCCTTCAGAGTGCCCTTAGTTTAAATTATCAAAGTCCGGTAGAAGGAAAAAAGCAGCTCAAGGTTTCCCGCGTCTCAAAACAAGGTGCTTGACTAGACCAGAACTCATTAGACTTTATCAACTTTAACTTATACCGGTTGAGGTGCAGAACTGAACCAATTAAGGCTACCACAACAGATTCTTTATTATGATGCCCGAGAAATCAGGAATTGCGTAACTCGAATCAATTACTCGACTAGGGTCACGAGTTTTAGTGATTCCATTGGAGACACGATCTGCGCCATTGATGCAGTGACTAGACTCGAATCACATATTTTGCTAAAACACGTGAGTGGCAACGCTTTGACTCGTGGCTTGAGTCTATTAACTTTTCGAAAGATTCCAAAGCTTTGATGAAGCGAACAGTTGGTCTGGGTCAAGAGTAAAAACAACAAAATAGCAAACAAATGGGAAACATGTCTAATTTTGCTTGACTCAATAGTGATTTGAGCTTGTAAGCCAGTGACTAAAGAGTCTTTGTGACTCGACTCTGACTTGACCAAGATATGACTCGACCCTGACTCGAAAAACTCTCAGATGACTTTGAGTCGAATGATTCGTGACTTGAATTGACTCCTCTTGACTCGACAAACGTTGTTGGACACATGACTGTTAGTAGCACAATGGCCTCAGGTTCAGGTACAATGCAAACTCAGTCTAGAACAGTCAACTCAATCCCAATTCCGCGAGCATAGTTGTGTCCGTAAAAATGGTTTTAATGAGTCCTCAGATTCGTAGCTCAAGAATGGAACTAAATCAGGCCTTTCGTCAGTGCCGGTGTCAAGCGAAATTTCTGACTTGCGAAATTTCTGACTTTACGCCATGTGCGCATGTACAGAGTAATATTCTACATAGCAAATACACTGAGAAAACTGATGATTAGGGCTTAGGATTTACTGTTCAGGTACGTGCGTCGGGTTNGGGTTAGAAAAAGAAATATAATTGAGGTCTAAGGCTAAGTCCAAAATTTTTCAGTGGTTATGTAGTCATTCCCGTACTGTAGCTTGTCATGGGTATCTGACATCTAACCAAAAATTTTAAATTAGACAACACACATCAAAAAAGTAATCGCCAAACTTTATTCATTTCTCTGAGAAGCAAAATAACTGACAAAAAATGATAGGTCAGAAATTTCTCAGAGGTCAGAAATTTCGCTTGACACTGGGTCCGGTGTACCAAACCCCACATTTTCAATTGATCCCCTGAGCTTGAAAGAAGTGATGAACCGTTTTTGGTCTTTCGCTGATAATGGTCTAGTGTCTGCCACCCATCGAGCAAAACCTGATGACGTGAACATAAGTTAGTGTCTAAAAAATGTTTCTGGAGTTACGCCAAACACGAAGTTTTTGACTGTTTTGTGCTAATAAGCATCTTCAATCAGCTAAGACTTTCATTTCTCAAAGGTTAAGAAACACTGGTATAGTAGCCCTGCAATTAGCTCAAGTTGTCAGAACAGCGGTTTTGATCTTGCACCTCAAGCGCAGCGGACAGCACGAGGCTTGATACTGGGGCTATAGGTAGACTCTAATTCATTGGTTCTCAAAGTGGTCGATTTCGACCCCCAGGGGTCAATTGGGTCATCCAAGGGGTCCATAAATAGTAACAGTGTTGAATGGGGGTCACTGAATGGCCAGTGGGTCAACGAAT
>JGI24021J15306_10000381_pt1 | contig 32143 bp, 18 predicted proteins | sample Ectturendosymbi1_FD_15306 | JGI IMG/M metagenome (IMG submission 15306)
AAGCAGACCAAGGCGGGACACCGATAAATTTGTGAAACTGGACACTGTGACAAATAGAGCACGTTTTTGTTAAGTTTTAGTTCAGTGAAATTTGAACAAAATGCATGGGGACACGGGCAATGGCTAACGACTGTTGTCTTTAAGTTTGGAGCCTACTGAGAAAGCACCGCTCACTCACTCGTGCATTCCCAGCCGCACTATTGTATCTCGTTCGACAAATGAACAAGTATCGCGCCTTAAACGGACGCGAATTTTGTTAGAGCAGGGGTTCCCAACCTGTGGTACGCGAGGTCTTCCGAGTGGTACGGTAGTAACTTCCATTTTTTACAAAAACCTGGATTCGCAGCTTTCGAGTTTACGTATCGGGCATTGTTTCTAAATAAAAAAATTTTCCTATTGTATTGTAATATTATGACTTTCGATGCGCTGTTAGCAAATTTACACCACGCATCGAACCAATTGGTGGAGAGTAAACAAAAACAATAATCTCACTAAATTTAGTTGTGGTATTTTATTGTTATTTCCGTGTATATTATTCTTCTAACTAAACTAAGACTCGATCAAATTAGTTGTTCTGGAAGAAGTGGTACGCGTTGACAATATGAGGTGCCCGAGTGGTACGAGATCGTAAAAATGTTGGGAACCCCAGTGTTGGAAGAATCGCGTGAAGCTGCAAAATGTGTTTAATTCGGTCGCACAACTTCATGGCGTGAGTGTGCGATGTGTCGAACATAAAAACGTTTTGGTTCGGTTACTACGTGTTTGCAAAAATTTTGTCGGTAACGAGCACTGGAACGTTATGTCTCTTTTATTTTATGAAACCGGTGTCTAATACTGAAGAAATTGGTTGTGCCAATCGGAAACACACACAAATCCTTGCAAATGCAGATGTTAACAGATGTCTGCACCTTACGATTTCCACAATTTGTGCCTACACTTCGGATTTCCCATAAATACGTGGTTCAAATCTGCCTGAAGAGGAAAATTAAGTGCAAAAACAAGCACTATTTTGACAGAAGCTCACGCTCAAAATGCGAAGTACGGTATACTATACAGCAGTGTTCGTCCGATTTCTATTTTGTGTATCTGTAACAATACGAATGGTTTAAAATATGCTTTAAAAATCCCCATCTCATCAGGGCCTGCACTCGGTTACGCGCTTAGCGCCATCGGAGTGAGAAGTGTTGCATGCCATTTACGTTTGCCGCAAGTCTGTTATAATCTTATCAGTGGCGATTGGAACTAATGTGAAAGCGGCGCCTTCCAAACTCATCAACTCTAGTGGCGGTGGGAACTGCCGACTTTGTGCACGTCTGTTAGGCCGGTTATGATCGCACTTTTGCTATCCAGCAGCTCCCCGTCGCTTTTGGTACAGTTCTTCCTGTCAGTCAGTTGGCCTCGCCGTACTTGCGGCAATGCATGCTGAAGTGTAAGAATCAGGTGAGCGCGTGATTAGCATCTCATTGTTTGTTCGCATGTCGAGGTGACGGGACCGCTGGATGAAGCAACAAGCACACGTTTCATTAATTTAATATCGCGCGAGGAGCGTGCGTCGGACGCGTTGGCGCCTGCTCTTGATCTCGACATTTTGCGAATCGAACCACGTGGTCCGATGTTGTTCTTTGCGCTAGATGTTCTAGCCTTCGTTCGGTAAAAGACCTGAGAGACTACTGTACAGTACCGATCGTGTTGGACAAGTCAACAGTAGGCAAGCATCCAGCCGTGACTGACATCATTCTGGCTGAAACAGCAATTTCGGGTTTTGTCGATCACGATGGGTTTTATTGAGTCTACAACAGATCTCCTTTTTCTCCCGAAACTGAAGGTGTTGTCATCTAATTGATTCGTCCATACATTTTCATACCTGGTGTCACTTCTAATTTCAATACTTTCGTTTCAGTAGTCACACCACTGTCACTTCCTTTCAAGTTTAATAAGCTCGTGACTCACTTTCGGTTTTTGCTTACGCCCTTTTGCTTACCGATCAGCTGTCGGTGCGTGGGTTTGACATCTTGATGAAAATCATCAGTGCGGCCGATACACTGTAGACCTGGTTGTCAATTTACTGTCAAAACCTCTACAGCGCAGCTTTAACAAAGTCCTCTTTACTGGAAGATGGCCACTGATCTCCCCAAACGTGTAGAAATTTGATACAATACTTTCTTTAACCATTGTGGAAAACCATCTTATTAAGAACTTTTTTGACATTCCCATTTTAGTCCTATATTTTAGAGATATTTCCCACTTTAGTCGTGCTTTTCTTCGAAAACAAAGCACTGGATCACTCTTGATCGCTAAAAAACGTCCAAAAAAGATTGTAGTTTCAGCTTTAACACATTTTGAGTGTTTGCACTTGCGTTTGCAGGCAATGTCAAACTCTTTCAACTTTAGTTTTCAAGTATTTTTCAGCGTCATTTCAAAAATTTGGTGTTTCTTATATCTGCATTGCTTTACTGAAACGCAAAATCAATTTTTTGCAATTCTGATTTGTGATGCACTGTTTCGAACCAGCGTGTGTCGCTGCAAGTACACCGCTGCTTGGTTGTCTTAAATCAGAAAAGCCTACAGTACTGGTCGATGCTGCTCAAACGTACGTGTCTTGTTTGCCTGCCCGGTCGTAAGCAAGTTGTTTTCTTTCTTAACTCGAATTCCTCCAATTTTTTAAAACCAGTCTATGCTTTTTTCAGCGAATTACCGTGAATATGAAATAATTGTTAGGTAACAAATCTATTTTTGTCCACTGGCTGGGACAGATGTGACGGAAGACGAAATTTATTTCGTCATCGACATGTGGATGACGTATATGCACAGACCAGAACACGAAATCCGTCGTCACCTCCAAATTTGTAGACGAATATTTGAAATTCAGGGCCACATATACAGGGAAATGAGCAGCAATNCTCCAGTAACTTTTTGCTGTTGTTGTCTTTTTTTAAACAAGGAGAGATTGCTAACTTATAAATATTCCTCCTTCCGAAANTTTCAGCTAACAGACCTGAGTGGCTTCTGCTGCTTTTGTAATCATGTTCCTCTAGTTCTTCCGTCACACAATTAACACATATTCTTCGTCTGTTATGGATGGTTGAGTGCATACGCGCTGTTGAGCCGCGGTAAATGCAAAAAATTTCAAATGTTTTGATTTAAAAGCGGCACATACGCGCAGGCCTCTTGTAGCTGCGTTTTACGCAGTAACATGCCGCATGTCTTAAAAATGTAACTGCACCTGCAGTTGCAAATTAACTTTACCCTGCTGTTGTTGGTCTTCTGAGCAACGGATTTTTCGTACAGTATACTTCCTGTTTCGTCTTTTCTGCGGTAGAGAAACACGGTCTTCGATAGTCAGCATGTCAAGACCGGCGTTGCCAAAAGCTGCTAGANGTGCTTGTTTCGTCAACAGTGGTTGCTGTCAACAGTGAAACGAAGAACGCTGAACTTACCCTCGGCATGTTTCAACGATAAACCANGCTGTCACGCGGGTTTTAGGCCTTTAAGTAATTGCTGTAGTTTTAACCTGACACATTCACATGATCGTCATTTGGTACGCAAAAGAAGCAAGCGTCAGGGAACTGCACGCTCGGACCGCGTTGAGACTTCCTGCTTGTCAGTGAAGTTCTCTTGCGTTTGGTTTTCTGTGCGTGGGAACTCTTGACTATTGTAGTTTTTTCGCATGTTGGTAGCTATGCCCTTTCGATCGAAAGGAGTCATTTATTTTACAGTCAAGAATCTGAAACTACGTCTTACCAGAGTAGTGTCTATTTCGCCTACTGAGTAGACATCTTCAAGTCTTGTTCAACTGTAGTCTTTCGATACTTGTTTATCTATTTCCTGACTGAGTAGAGCTTTCTAATTGGGGTGTACGACAAACGTTGATGAAAAATTCATGGCCAGAACACACTGATGCCCTTGTTTGCTTGGTGGCATGGTTAAACCGTCAAAATGCTATTTATCTGCTGGACTTGTGCTTGCACCAAATGGGAATGGTTTGTATGGAGTTGCTTTGAAACACACTTAGTCATGAACAGGGCGGAACGTGTTGAACAAGCGCTTTTTGTATGGACGTTCACTCACTGCAATAAAACATTTGTTCCCTGCACTATTCTCTCCGTTTTGACACCATTGGTATTTCATTCCTCGCAAAGCGTTTCAAACGTCAGGGTAGTATAAACTGTTTCTTTCCCATACATACATTGAACTCACTATTGTTTAAATTCCTTGAACACTTGCCGAAACTGAACTTATCTTCCATGTGCAACGTACATTTTCAACAATCTACGTCGATTAGCTTCAAAGCAAAATGTCTACCTTGACCAAATTGTATTAGTTCGAAATAAGCACAATAAATGCGGACATGCACATGCAAACAGATTTTTCTCATTTGAGTAAGAGACTAACACAGGCCGAATGCACCTACATGCGCACAAATGACTTCGCGTCTCAACAATATGCAGTGAAGCACGCCAGAACCAGCCGTCAGCTGAAATGGTTTATTTTTATTATTTGTATTTTCTACACACCATGTGCATACCACTTTAGTTCCTGCAGAAAAACTCCCAAAATTTTAACCACTGGCTGTGCAGCATTTATGCAATCAAGAACCTGTGCGTGATTTACACACGAGCATTATTCGACGGAAATGAACATGTAATAATGTAACGCAAATGCAACGTATGATCAGCAAAGTTATTGCGTTGTGCACTGTTAGAAATAATTTCTAACTTACAATTGGTGTAAAAACATTGTGCACGTTTCATGCGCCACGTCGTTGAAAATCGTATCCGATTGTGAGGTGACGTCTTAAACTGCAGGGGTGGGGGTGCTTGCATTGCAGGCCGCAGAAGCTCAGTTGTCGCTGTCAACACTCGCGACCCTTCTTCGTACTTCACTGAAACCGCCTGTTGGTAAGTGTAAAGCGTCACGGATGGATGACAGCTTTCATCACACTAAGTCATAAGGCACATGAAGAATGCGTGTGAAGAACACAAGGGCCGATATTCAAAGCGAGTACACTACAAATTGACTGCTAAAGATATAGAAGAAAGATATAATTTTTACTTGCTCGACAGACAATGATGGAGAATGCTATCATCACTTTCCACTGGTAATTTCGTCCCATGATATACTATTTCGCGCGTCCCACGACATACTATTTTTTCGTCCCATGACATACTAAGATTCTAAACACGCTGTTAACAAGCAGATCATTTGTCGAAAAAGCGTTTTACCCACTGTGATGTTAGTGTACATGTTTCGCGTAATATTTAGGCATCTTCAGCCATAGGCGTAGCCAGGGAGGAACGAAAGGGGCCATGCCCTCCCAAAATTTTGGAAAATATAGTCATTTCGTGCTTTGAGAGGCTTTTTTCTAAGCAAAATAGTGTTATTTGCCTAAAATCAAACATTTTGCCTCCCCCCAAAATTTTTGGGCTGGCTACGCCACTGTCTTCAGCTTTTTTAAATAGAGCAAGTTATCTCCGACAAATGAAAAACCATGCCCGACTCTGATATACAGCAAACTGTGCTGTGCGCCGGGCTAATAGAAAAGTTGTGAGTAGAGCAAAAATTGAAACGGAACAAATTATAGCCAACTGTGCTGTGTGTGTGTTCTTGGAGAGGTGGATCTGAAAAAACGAAACACAACATTTTCAGCTCCATGAATTCACTTTTATGGAGCTGACTTCTGCCCAACACTAAACCTGGTATTAGGAAAACGCATCTTTGTAATATGTGTTCATTAAGTAATTTTCAGACCCCTATTTCCTGCTGGAGGGTTGCTGGGGAAGAAGCCCTCGCAGGTCTCACAAAATGTCATTACTCTCAATACACAGCGATAGTTCAGCTAGCTCCATACCATAACGGAACAGGTCAGGTCAGTGATGTGATCAAGCTGTCTGGCCCTTGTCGGCCTCAGAGGAGTTTCCACGTGGGTTTAGTCAACAAAAATTGGCCTGATGATCTCACTCGCGGAAGTTTGGTTACATGGCGGAACAGTCGCAGCTGCTATCTACCCGCAGATGTCGTTCGGCTTACTTTTTAACTTTTTCGGTTTCGCTGTGTTTTACCTCAACTTGAATCTCAACAACAGGAGTAGAAACCAGTGGCGTAGCCAGCACAAGAATTTGGGGGGTTAAAATTTTTTTTGGGGGCGAAATGTTTGATTTTAGGCTAATAACACTATTTTGTTTGGAAAAACGCCTCTCAAAGCACAAAATGACTATATGTTCTAAAAATTGGGGGAGGCATAGCCCCTTTGCCTCCCCCTGGCTACGCCTATGATAGAAACCCCTTCAAAAGGTTTTGAGGAGTCTTCATGAGATTATTTCGGAATGCAGGTGGTTTAAAAAATCTTTTAACTACTATTTTTTAACTTAACTATTTTTTAACTTAACTATTTTTAACTACTGTGTTTCAAAAGATTGTATCGCTTATCAATGCCAGTAAGTCATACAAATTTGATCATTGTCTTAAGCAACCGAATCGCCAACTGTGTTCCCCGACTTCAGATTATTCTACCGAACAATAAACATGACGAATTGCAAGTTCATTTGACTCCTTTCGTCACATTTTAGTGTTTGTCACCTCATAATGAGCGTGAATCAACTGCATAAAAGACTTGCTCATGTGAATCGCCTGCAGATAACATTTGTTTTTCAGCAATCCAAAATGTTGGAAGGGTTAACCCCTTCCCATCCACACCACCCCCTAAATACATCCTTATTTCTTGGTGTTCCATGAAGCGAAATAACAAAACTTGGTGTTTCGTGAGTAAAAAAGTTTGAGACACCCAATCTTACCCATTCAAATAAACCCTATGCTGATATAACCGTTAGATGGAGCTAGTGAATCACACGTTTGTGCATTGAATCTAGATGAAAACATTTTCTCCTCCAAAAGGCTATTGATACAAACATCCTCTAGATGACGCCAACATTCTGTTCCGGTTTGCTCGAGGACATGACAACTTGCATTTTGCTGAACCATTTTTCAGGTGGGCAACGATTTTGGCTTTTACATGTCAGCATAAAGGGAATTGATATCTGTGCTAACGCCGTGGAACTGGGAAAATTCTTTTGCTAATTTACGATAATTGATTTGTTATTTCACATAAATGGATGATGCTGGTTACTGCGCACCTAACAAGGGGCTGTAAAGAAACTCCAAAGAACGTTGAACATTATTTCTATCTGTTGGTTTTTGTATCGTTGCGTCGGGAGTTAACTGAATTTTTAACATGTCTTTATGATCCTTATCAACATGTACTTGTTCTCCTGTATGTCGGGTTGCCATTTTTAAAATTACTTTCCTCGCCTGCTGTCGGAGAAAAAGTAAAAAAATTCTTGGGTATATCTAATCGCAAACAATAGTTGAAATTGGTTGGCAGCCGTTAAATCGGAGTTTTTCTGTATTTGGCTTATTACTGTTGCTGGATTCATGTTGCATTTTTTCGCCATGCTGTTGCACTCTGCAGCGTAACTGTCCAGGGAAAATTTGCTTGCACTGTAAGACGTTGATGTTATGCCCGAAGTGAGGCTTTATTTTTTCAACAGTGCGATACATACCTTTGCTTGAAAACAAGTTTGCCTTCTGTGTGAACTGAAGCGAATGCTATGCGTACCGCCCACGGCCGTCGTTCCCGATGCTTGCGGGAAAACGTTGCTGTTTTTATCGGACTTATCAAAGATTTTGAGAACGCGGTAGTTAACGAGTCGTTTGTCGTTGCAGTGCGAACTCTGATTAGCAGTTTACAAAATATTCTACTAGGGTGCGTGTGAACTGAACTTTCAATGAAACAAACTTTCTCTTTGACATAGAATGCAGAAACTTATGTTTTCGCAAGCTTTGTTTGAATAGGTCATGTTCGAATGATGCTGGATTGAATACATGAAGATCAGATCTTTTTGTGGAATAGTTGCGGTAAAGTACGTTCTCATCGTCTATACCTGCCAGTGTTTTGTAGGTGACTTACGTATGACCATGCGTGATTGACAAAAGGGAACTATACCAATAGTTCCCAAAGTTTTTTGGCCGTGACACTCCTTGCAACTCAGTTTTCCTCACGAAACACCCCAAAGCTAATGATTGAAACGTAGAAACGTCTTCTTTGAAAGAATTAGCCTGAATTTGGCGCTTGTTGCACCCATTTGCACTATAATGCAACCCGCTATACAGTTACGCACTCAAGTATGCAGATACTGGCAAGTCATATAGGCAAGATTATTGCAAACGGTATAGTTGCACAAGAGACGAGTAAATAAACATATTTCGCTGTACCTAGAGCATAACAATAACAGACGTGCAGATCGTATTTCAAATAAGCATGGCTGGTCGTATACAACAGCTTCAAGTTCAACAAAATTGTTCGCAGTGTTGAGGTTTTCTCGGCACATCTGGGATTGTCCCACGGCATCCCGGTTGGGATGCACTGAACTACTGTATGCTGTGGTGTTGGCACAAACAGGATTTACCGTGCAATTAAGCTTGGCGGCTTTTTATCCTTTGTTATTTGGGTGACGGAAAAGGACGCATACCGAAACCTCTTGTTCTCAAGCCGCAAAGCACAAACTTTCCTTGTGCGTGGTGAAAGCAGCTGCATACTTGCAGCATGTTGCACGAATAGTCATGGTTCCTTTTAGTGCCATATTTTGCAAGCTTGTTAGTGGTTGCCAGTAAGGAGCTCATGTTGCTTTAATAACCATTTTCGCCTGCAACACAAAATGAAAGGAGTCAGTGAAAACGTTGGATGTCGGTTGTAGCGCGATTGTGAGGCAACACCGCACAATTTCGAAACATTGCGCTTTGTGCCTTGAGAATGTTTTGCTTTGCATGTCGCCAGATGTCAAATTCTCACCAGTTCCACGATAGTGAGACTGAGCTTGAAAAAATAGAAATGAATTCACGCAAGAGGCTTCTGAATTGAAAGCTTGGAGAAGTATTCATCGGATTGTATGCACTCACTTGTATGCATTCTACAGAATTGTTGTAAACGCTTCTGAAAAATTTTGAAATTTTTGCCAAAATCCCAAAAATTGGTGAAATTTTACAATGGGGACATCTAATATATTTCTGTAACAATGAATAAATTATCCAAACTGACGCTTCAACTTTACGTGCCTCTCTGATCTTTCTGCCCGCCACACTATTTGGTGCAGGACAAACAGCAAAATGTCTGCATAAAGTCTTCAGAAACTGTATGGTTTTGCATAACATACACAAAATGACGGGTAATTTGGAGTACTGACCGCACTTTACTGCTAACTGCCACTATAGTACTTGTGAACTGATGCAAGCCCTTGGCTAACTTCCAGTTAGTCACTAGTGTTTGTCATTGTGTTCTGCGAGAAAGAGCGATCATTCCCAACATGGTGGTCAGCAACTTGCGAAAATGATTGAAATTCCAAAACATCTGACGCAGCGTTCCCGGTATTTAAGAAGCTGCTGCAGATTTAGCGCAAGTGACTAAAGGGCTTGCTCCAGTTCTCGCAATCCTACGATTAAGGACAAAAAACGGGTTGTAAGATCACATTCGGTCGTTCGGTACCGAGTAGCTACGAAGTGGTTGTCTTTGGCGTGATATTTGACCGCGAATGTACCAACGTTAACCCTAATTCTCGTTCGTAATGTACCAACGTTAAGCTAATTCTCGTTCATATGGAACAGGAGAGATATACCATCTCTACTGTAGCTGACAGTAGGGGCTAAGCCGGTGCCGGGCGCTATTACGCAGATCTTATCGGTGTCATACAAAAATAAGGCTATTTCCTAGGAGTCTACAATTGGCCAATTTCGCCAATTGCGTGATGGCCTCTGTGACCATAGTGATTCACGAGCACACTTTCGGAGATTTGAAGCACGCCGACAATATTGTGCTTAGATCTTAACTCTTGTCGTATGCCCTGTAGGTTGGGTTTGTTTTGTCAGCAAGTTTTTCCCAGGACCCTGTCGTGATACACAGTCCTATTTCAGATTTCTCTTTGTCTCGGGATTTTCAAATTACCTCCAGCCGTAAAAAAGTTACGTTCTCTGCTCGCAGTCCCATATCCGAGTCTGCTGGCGAATGTGTATGGGTCAGTGCAGATTTTATGGAGTTTCGTTTGATGACCAGCTACGGTAAATAATTAGGCGTTTGGGGTTGACAGAAGGCAATGTAATGCTGTTATAAGGGAAGAAAAGTTCGTCGAATTGAAAAATAAACTTCCGGGTTGGTTGAACTACAGTAGTACAATCAAGTAGCGCTGTTCCTTTCCTATATTTAGATTGTTATGTTTCTTTTGCTGTCTTGGGGATTACATATAAACCGATTGATGAATCAAGCAGAAAAGCTGTGTTTTCACATGCTGCAGGCAATATTGTTTCTGCGCGGTCAAACGCCGTTTGTGTTATGGCAACGTCAACCTTGACGCTGGAAGCTGAAATGTGGTTTTATTTCTACGACGTACATGTGTGCTTGGATACAGTGTGTTGGCGACGCAGGTCAAAGTGGTGGCACTGGAGAGGAAGAGTTCTTTTGTTTTCCGTAAACGGAAATTTGCTTCCGTACCAGCATAATGAAAATATGCGCACAGCGGTGCATGTGTAAGAAACAACATTACTGTTATCGCAAATTCTTCAATATGGCCCACCACCTTTGTCTCGGTGGCTCTGATATCTGAAAAGTTGCCTTGATCAGTGCTTATCGCTAAAAAGCACTCCCTGTATCGGCGAACCGGCCAAGAAAGCAACTAGTTCCAAATCGAAATTGCCGAAACGGTAACACAGCCTATGCGTGGTACGTGCCGGTAATTTTTTTTCGGGCGAGGAACGCGCGTTAAGTACAGTTAGCCAATATGAGCATCAGGTGACACGACTGAATGGTGGTGTTTACTAAGTACAGTACGTGACAGTCATCTGGACCTAAGCTAATATCAGCACGGTTCATTGCGCAGTTCAAAGTTCAATTTGGAGTTTGTGCATGGTATTTTATTCTAATAAGAGTATTAGGTAAGTGAACAACTTTGTGAACCGAAAACAGAAAGCGCATGCGGTTATATAATTCCGATCTTTATAGCAACTACTGTGGCAAAGCGATTCGGTGATGAGCACAGCGGTATCACTATACAGAAGGACCTGTCAAGGTCTATGCCATGTCAAGGTCTAAGGACCTGTCAAGGTCTATGCCATGGCTTATGCCATGTCGCCGAAGCGTAGTCGTCTTTACCAACCCGTGTCATTCATGTTTCTCTTGGATTGCACTGAGGTTGCATTATGATGTACGTAACGCGTATATATTGCCATGATAGTAGACTGTAGATATCACGGTGTTTACTGAGAGAAGTCAGACCAAATGCAGTGGACTTTTTTTCTGCAACAAATTCATCTTAAGTCGGGTGCAGAGCTGCGAAAGGCAATGTAAGTCTTAGTACTCGAAAAAGGATCTGTACAAAAACGATTTTACTATTTGGTGTAAAGTTTACGATGCACCAATAGCAATCGAGCGAAAAAATTCATCGCGCTATTTGTAGGGATGTAAAGTTTTAGGAAGGTGTGCCTTCGCTTAATGATTCACAAACGTATTTTCAATAAAGGGTTCAATCGAGTGTAAGCTTATATACTTTGATAGAAAAGAGTTTTTGAAAGCATTATTTGGGTTATTCTTTGACGCCCGAAAATCTGCCAACGTCCCTGTAAAATTTAAATATATATTTCAGTATGTTGGGGATTCAACTACACTCTCTTATGTAAATTAATGACACCGCGAAATCTTGTTTACGTCCGTCAAGGTGAACGCGTCCTTATCTACACCATTAACGCACATAGCTGTCTATCAAAAGCAATTCTTTCACAGCCAAGGATCAGACACTAAGATCTTATCAGAGCATTTGTTTCGCCTACGAGGTAGGCATCATCAGCTCTTACTCAAATCGAATTATTGCAGATAGTGGTAAATAAGTGGTGAGCGGATTGGTGTTCCCTTTGAGTCTGAAGCAATCGACAACTTTGCATAAGGTGCCGTTCCGCTTAGCGACGTGAGGCAAGCAAACATCAGTTTCTTCAAAACGTAATCAAGGCATGCACCGCATACCCTCATCTCAATCCCTGACTATGGTTGTTCTTTGTTGATGATTTCGTGCGACCGACAGGATGTAACAGGAAGATCCGACAAACGCTGTAGAGTTACAAATTTCCCAATTACTTTTTTCTACTTGCAGCCAGCAAAGGTTTACATACACTAATGGGGTAGTAGCAGCAATAGTACTGCAGACGGAGATGCACAATAAAAACGAGCAACCAGTGGCGTATATTCGAAATTGTTGCATGCACTTCTACGCATAAAGGAGTCCATTCTGTGAAAGTATCTTTGAAAGAAGCTTGATCTTCGTGCAAACTTGAGTTGATATTAGCAGAAAGATCCAACATCAATTATAGTATGTTTCCGTTTCATTTCATTTATTTCTTGATATATTCAAAGTTTTCAGCAAACAACACTTGAGCAAAAGGGCAAAGAAAGCCATGTGGCCGATAAAGTTTTGCCGAGCGACGAACGCCTTTCTTATATTTTCTCAATAGTTGATCAATGCAGACATGATGAACTAAACAATTTTTGCAGTGGTGTTGGTATGGTGTCTTCACTGCATTTTTTACTTTATGATTTCGCGCTGTGCGTTATAACGTATGCAATACCTGTACGGATGAGCTTCAGACATGTTTGAATTACGAAACTAGAAAGGATGATTTCGCCCTTGCCCATATCGCCATTCCACTTGAGAGTGACGTTTGATAGAAGTCGGTCCTCATTCGCAAAAGAATGTCGGACTGCTCGTCAAAGTAGGGCATAACTCGGATTGCAAGCTTCCCGTGCAAGCTTAATCGGAAACGTCGACGTAAAGCTTGCCTTGAGGGGCCCTCCGCGAAGAAAAACAGCCGCTACGTTTTATAAACAAACTTTTCGTTGGAGCGCTTACGCCTGCTAGTTTGTTAGCGCGTTAGGACTCACGCGAGCCTCGAGAAGAGAGGAAAACTGGACGTGCATGTGAATGGCCACAAGCGATGAATTCGTTCGCGCATTTGGAAGATGGCTCGCCCGGCCGCCCTTGACTGAGTCTGCATGCGCCCGGCCAATTTTCCCGCTGGTGATCGGGAACGCGCACACGCGAACATCCGTCCTTGCTTCCGCGCTCTGTTGTGGCCGAGGGAAGGTGCGCACGCACCCTACGGAATTCTCACTTCGTTGCTTTCATCACTAACGATATGTGACGGCTAATTGCCCGATTTGGCTCATTCGAGTTTAATGTAATAAATGAGGCTTGTTTGAGGCCGGGGGTCTGTACCTGAGAATGCTTTGTGCTTATGTTTCGTGGGTTCAATTGTGCTGGTCTTAAACGCTTATGGCATTCTGCGGANACCCAGCAGCAGGAGGATAGGCGGATTTTTCGATGGTTGAAACCAGCGATTTTTAGCATTTACGATGACGATTGGGCACTACATAGCAAAAGCGTCGACCAGTGGTCAGTGAGCTGGGAAAATATGTGACGTGTATTTATAAATGCTTTGAAACTCCTTGTTTGAACCAAAATTGCTTGCTGTTGTAATTTTCTGTCGTGTAGACGTTCTTTCTGATGCAATTTTTTGACAGCTGTTGACGTTCTATCTGATGCAGTACGTTTAAGTAAGATTGAGGTAAGTGAAAACCACACAGATCGTAGTTGTTTTTGAAGACTCGTGTGTCGGTCAAAACCACAGCGACTAGAAGCTCAACACCAGCAGTCAGGCGCTTTTCGAACCGTGTCTGCGCCGCCGGTTAACTGATCTTGTACTGCAGCTGCATTCTAGCGTTGGACTGCCAGGTGAACGGATTGTCGATTTTGTGCGGAATCGTCGTACAGAACTAGGGCAAGCATAATTTCTTGCACAGGCGAATAGAACGTATTAGTCAAGATTAGCAAGAGAGCAGCTGTCAGCAACGAATTCAAGAGTTCGCTTATTCTTGTAGATTGATTAATGGACGCATGTCCACCGTAATCTAAAAATTTGTGCTAAAATCATTTGCTAATGTTAACATACTGTAAGTATTGTTACAAAAGTAAATGGTCAGAGATTCATAAATTAATGAACTGTTTTGGGAGATTTGATTCTTGTTTCAGAGGTCGGAGGTCGGATCCACTGTAATGTGTATTAGATTTTTTTCAAAATACTCTATTATTAGCGAAATGTTTTTATTCTGCTGGGGCGCTTCAACTCAATAATCTCATGGTATTTCGGTGCCCTGGGTGCAGATTGACTTCATTTTGATATGCTGTNACCAAACCTTGTGATATCATTTTTTGTTTAATTTTGTTTGTCGCAACGCAGTGGCTTTCCCTGTTTCTGTCTTGTAACCATATGCAATGCAATATAATTGTTGTGGGCTATTGTTTCTACCTTTGATTTTGTTTTTGTGGCCATTCATTCCTGAAGCTGTTGCCTGAGAATGAGATGTTTCATTTTTCTGCAGTTGCTAAGGTCTGTACAAATACACTTTGTGGCTATGAAGAGTCATACAGAACAAGCTGTGTTACTTCCAGCAAAACTGAGTGTAAAAATTATTTGAAAAAATGACAGAGCTCGTGATATCTCCTTGGTAGTGTATAAAAATGTTTATCTAAGTGCTGTAGTTTTTAGATCCATCTGCTTCAAGGTTAACTTTGGAATGAAGCTGTAGTTGTGGAGTTGTTGCTATGTCATCGCCGTGTATTGTGAAAGTCAAAGTTCACATTCCACTTGCCACTGTAACGAATGCCGAACTGTGCAAATGTGGAAGCACTGATTCTCGTCTGAAAAGGTTTCTTGCGGAATGAGATAAACGTCTTGGTACAGCCTAAGACAGGTCTTTAAAAGGCGAATTAAAGCGAAATGATAGTAGATTACAACTCTCTGTTGTATTTGTCGCTTTCTGTAAACCACGCATACAAAACAAACCGTCTTTATTTCTAATCAACCATAAGTTGTCACCTGTGTCGCATTCAGCCATTTCAATAGTGGGCGAAACAATAGTTTTGTCATCCGGCGCCAGCGGTCTTTCGCACTGGGTTCGTGTTTGTGTTGTCGTTTGTGTCGTCACAATCGACGAGCAAGAAGCAGTAGGGCTGTTGGTTGCGTTGCTCTTAAAGTGGCATGACAGTATAGGACATNAAGTGCACAGGAGGAATGATAAATGGAGAAACCAGTTTTGTTTCACTATGTTTAAGGTGATGGAGANTGCCATTTACATGGTAGAAACTGTGGTCAGAGAATACTCAACGTCTGAGAAAAGAGGGCTTGAANTTTTATCGAATTGCTGCACGCGTTTATTGGGTTTTCTTTATATTTTAAACTACCACAAAGGTTTGGCATAGGTCGCTATTGTTGGTGCTTGTCTTCACTGGTAGATGTTTAGTTGGGAATACAAAATTTCAGAATTTTTGCAACGTGAATGCTTTTGTCATTGTCAAAGCTGAAGGTTGGGTAGTAGGCCAAGGCGATCAAGCAAAACGTGCACACAAGTTATGAATGAACTCGTGCTGTGTTGAATGCAATGATTACTTTAGTATTGCTGTCGTCAGTGCCATCGCGTTGTTCGCAGTAGAATGAACGTTAGATGAATTTCTGTTCAAGTCCAACTTTACGGGGCAGAATATTTCAAGCCGTCGGGCGCTATTCTTTGGGAAATTGATGGAGTGCTTCATGAAATACTCAAAACAAGCAAAAAGACCAAACAGTATGTTGAAAGTGGGTTAAATGCATTTAAAACTGTTCACGTTCTCATAAATCTTTGCAAGTTGCAGCCAACATGAACAGGTTGCTATGGCATAGTTTACGTTTAACTTTCTGTAGATAAATATTCCGATAATGAGGACAAAAGAGTTTTAACGCCTCAAGTGTCCTTTTATAGGAGTGATAAGCAACATCACTGTATTTACAGGCCACGTTCATGACCCGCCAGAACTTAACAGTGTGTGGTTCATTTTTTCGCTGTTACTGCGCCCAAGTGGAATAGAGCATTTCTGCACACGCTTTGCTCAGCTGTTTCTTTTAAACCTAGTTTTTTAAATCTTAGCGTCATTTCTTGAAAAGTGATTAAACTGTGAAAATTTTTCCCCCAAGAAAGAATGTCCGAAAGTTATTGCTCTGTCGAGGATCACAATAGTCGAATAAAAAATAACACCGCAATAAAAATGCGATTAAAGAAACTAGTGGGGACCCAGGCACCGTCACAACGCGTGCTGTATAAGATAAAGCCCGTTTGCCCTTTGCGTTTTTATCTCAGCCGTTCAGGTTGGAGATGAAAGTTGTTATAAGTGTAAAGTGGTAGGCATCGAAATGCATCTTATTCTTCGTATTTAAAAAAGATTTTCGAAAACAACCAGTGTACCCTTTTGTGCCTGGTTCAAACCAAACACTGTTTCCGGCTTTTACAAACTTTTCCAAAACTTTCCTTGCTCTGGCGCCCTGACAATGGTTCGACTTCAAGGTTTGCTACATACGTAGTTGGTGTTAAATCTATATACCAATATCTTTCTGTTTCGCAGGCGCCAGGATTTCACTAAACAATACTTTGATCAAGCTATACTGGCGTTAAAACATAAAAACAGGTTGAAAAAACTGGCCAAGGTTTCGATGGATGGTTTTGGTGAAGTTCGTAAAAGCCGAAAATTTCCACATACCGATGGTCCATACACCAATAGTTAGAACTATGGAGTTCTGTACCGGAGCAAAAAAAACATATAACAAACCAATTGCGATGTTTGCAAAGCCCCGAAGGGAGCGCTTAAGTTCGAGTAGTTTGTCTACACCTTTTGCGAAGCGTAGACGATGTCGTTATCGTCGAAGTTTCTTGGACGTGTGACCAACCGAACTCGTTTGTGCCGCGTTGTTTTGATTGTTGAAAGGTTATCGGTATCGTGGCGGTGTGCGGCGATTTGATCAACACCTTGCTAAATACAACAGCTCGCACCTGCGCTCCCAGCGTTGCAGAAATATTCTTGTGTTTTCAATTGGCTGCTATGAATATAGCCTGATGAATATTTAATAGACCACATCGTTTGTAAGTAAAAACACCTTGTCTTTTGTACACGATCTGACTCACTGCGGCAACTGCTTTTTAAAAGCCTGTCGGTAAAGTCATATTTGCGCGTGGGAATGTGAGACTCGGTTTTGCGCGCTGTTGGAGGTGGTTCGCGAAGCTTAGCGACATGGAACTGTGCAACAGTTCTTCAGTTTTTGCGGAGGACAAGGTAAACCGCTGGACGTCTGTGGATTTTGTTTTTGTGAGGCGAAGCTTAAGCAGTTGGTGATTCGCTTAGGGTTGCGCTTCAGTCAACGTAAACAGCTTGACATCCTGTCTCATACTGCCCACTCAACAGAACCATTCACTCCGATTCAAATCTTCGTGCGCAATCAACGGAAATTGGTGAATCTGGACTTTTGATGCTCTGTTGCAGTGATTTCGAAACAGACAAATGCTGTGCATTGATTCAAACTGTTTTACAGGTGATTGCGTACCTACTATTTTGCTTCGCACTCTTGTACGGGCGCAATGGAAATTGCCAAAAAAAACTGAACGAAGTTGTGTCACAATAAAATCATCGCAATGGAAAGAACAAATATTATAGTTGATAACTTTTGTGCGGTTCGGTAAATAATTTTGCGTTTTCTGGGATTATACCTTAGTGTGATTGATGCATTCCAGCTCCTTTCACGGATGGGATAATGCGACTCGATCTTGAGCTTGTGTGGAGGCTTAAAGGCCGCCGCCGATTTTCAACAGTTTTGCGTGATGACATGTCCACATCGAGATATCACGTTACGGGCAGACTTAGTGCTGGTACTCATTGTAGGCTTGCCCAAGAAGGCTGATGTAGCAGCAAAGGCACGTATACGTTCGACTCCGGTAGCGCTGCAAGTTGCTGCTAACTGCAGGTGAACTAACCAGCTGTTGACATTGTTGCAAAATGCGAGCAGGCAACTTGCCAAGCTGACTGGTGTAACCTCCAAAACAACGTTTTGCGGTGTTCGGCCAATTTGTGCGAACGCCGAACTGATAAGGTTTCAAAATCACAGAGTTTTGGTGTATATGTCCAGTGTCTAACCAGCCATTGCTACTGCTTTTGCGATGAAACTATGGACACGTCGGAAGTGCGGAAGAAAGTGTGCATCGTTCGATCCTACTATAAATCAGTTGCTTTTCGCTGTCATTGGATTAACGCACCTTGCGTCTTTAAAGCCATATTCCAAATGTAGCGAGACGTTTGATGTAGAGTAGTAAATATTTTAATTTCTTTATCGTCACAGTCCTGGTGGTGCAACTTTCAAGATCGCACCAAAGAAGTTTGACAAATTGCTCAGCGTTTGCACTACCTTGGCATTACTACAGTTAGAGCTAGCATGTCGAATATACGGCCTTCGCAAGCACAGCTGTGGCCCTCACTAAGGTTCCTAATTACGTTGAAGTTGGAATATTGAACCTAGTTTCTTTTTATACCTTCTAGAAAGAAAGTTTTTCGCCAAGTTTATGACAGTGATTCGTTCTGCCTATGTACGGAACAGAGTTGAGCGGACTGAAATTTTTCAGTCCAATTTTTGCAGTCCGATCTGCAAAAATAGAATCCGATCCAATCCTGATCCGCAAACATTGAATCCGATCCAGTCCTGATCCGCAAAATTTTCTGAAATCATCAGTCCAGTCCTGATCCACCAATGTGAAAACATGTATTTTAGGCAGGGTCTGTTCTGCCTCACAAGGAAAAATCACTGCTGGATTTATTTTGCCTTTAGCCAAACACGATTGTTGAACGCAAAATAGATCCAGCAGTGCTTTTGCCTCATGAGGCAAAATAGACACTGCCTTTTTGGCATTTCAAGAATTTGTCAAAACTGTAAAATCGGATAACAACTATAACTTTTGATATGGTCAGAATAACCATATTCAAACAAAAAAATTTTTCTCACTCGGATCCAGTCATGATCTGGCCAAACTTGGTTTCAGTCCTGATCCATTCCCATCCCGTCCTGATCCGTGCTCTTGTTGATATGTAAACAGTTGTTGTCCTCCATAAAATTAAGAAAAACTTTCCAGATAACAAGACTGATTGATCAATTCATGTTATCTAGGCGCGCCACCAGGTTTTGGTGGTTTGGAGGGAAGGACGCAGACACGCGAAAGGCCAACATTCAACAAACGGTTAAAAAAGTTAAGAAATGCAGTCACTTTCTACGAATCGGGGGGCTGGCACCACTGGTCCCGTTGAGCGTTAGTCCTTTTCAAAAGATAATCTTTTACCAAAAGCGCAATCAAAAACATGCACTACTGATTACACCATTCCAGTTATTTTCATAGTTTTGATTTTTTAGTGCAATTACAACTCTATTTGTGTGGACTGTGAATTGTTCCTTTGTCTTTGCGTCTAAGCAATTGTAGTAATGGAGCGTGCAAGGTCTTTTTGTCCGGCATTTTGTAGTTGAAATCCGATAAACCTTTGGAGTGGTGGACCATCGTCATGTGGCGACCGCCATCATGAGATTAATCGAGCCATATGATGCAATGCGGCGCACGCTTTGATATAAAAGCGGTCTTCTTTGTACATGGGAGATATATTAATGATTTTGTCCGATATCCGGATTTCGATAGATTTTTCAAAAGCTTAAATGTCTGCAAAAGTGCAGCCGNCGCGATTCCTTTTCCGCCTTCATGAAGGTACAGAAGTTAACGCAGATCCGGGTTGTTCGGTTTACGTTTGATAGCGCGCAAGGTCCAGCAAAAAGGGATCTCGTGGCCCGTAAGTGTGGTATAGCAGTCGAGGGACATGCTCGCTACTTTTTCGCGTGATTCAAAAAGTGCAATAAAATGATTCATTTTTTTATTGCGGGGTGCTTGTTTGCATGGCCTCAGCGTAGCATGCGCTTCTGACAGATGTTTTACCAGGCATCTTTTCACTAATGATCGCTGGCGGGTGAGTTTTGCTCGCGAGCGGATGGTAAATGTGTCTATTAACCGCGAAGCCTTTGTTTAACCGTTAAATCTAACGTTTCATCGCAAAGGCACGTCAAAGATTTTTTCGTGAAACTCTTAATTAGGTCATCTGTCTATTTAGAAATGAGCTGCCAGGTTGCAGGCATTGAGAATTAGATCGCATATTTGTTGGTGCACATGTTACCCTCATATGGCCAAGATCACTAAGAAACAGCGATTTAAACTTTTGATGTTGTTTGACCGGTTTCATTGGAACGACGCATCTGTTGTGGAGTGGTGGTATGTTTTATAACACGGGTAGTTATTTTTATCTTGCGAACTCGAAATTGCAGTTTTTCCACTGCTGACAGGCCTACCACAGTTTTCAAACATCGAAATATATTGCATTTATCAGTGCTAGGCGTTGCAGTAGTCATCAGTGCCTCAGTATTTCCTACAGCAGTTAAAAGAAGTGCTGTTTAAAGTCTGCAGGAAAAAGCCGCTGAACAGTGAAAAGAATCTTTTGGTAGTTTTGACCTTTTTTGTCGAAAGTCACACCACCTGAATAAATGTGAATTCGCTTTGCGAGGTAAACGATAAATTTGCGGGCGACCTAAGCGGCGCGCGTACAAATAAAGGTTAACGACCGACCTGGTAGGGGGGACGTGGTTGCTGAAGCAACCTTCGAAGTCGGAAGATTGTCGTTGAATTTCGCAAGTACTATGCAACAAGATGTAATATCGCTGCTGGGTAGAGCTGGAAACTTGAGTTTGTTGGCGACGTCAGTGCAGTTTCGATTTTTTACTCAAACAATTTCGCTCATTTGCTTTCGACTGCGTGTCGCCTGCCGCGCCTCTTGTGTGCTCGGGCAATGGAAATGGCGCTTACGTGTTATCTTGCGATGTGGAAGCGTTGACATGCTTGTTTGATGGCATTTCATCAAGAACATCACAGACTTACATACGATACTTCGTAGATCGGTGTCAATTGTGGAAATCATAATACCGATAACCGATATGCGTCATGCTTCTTAAAGAATTTTTCGTAAGAAGTTGCGGTTTGGTTTTGAAACAAGTACGTCGATGTGAAACACCTTAAAACATTAAAAAAAACAGAACTGTATTTCATTTACCGCGACTAAGTTGAAACGTAGCTGCAGGAGTAGTTAGGCTAAACGTTGTGTGTAACGAAATCAATACGTTTTTATTACATCTCAGTGTCGCCCCCCAAAAAACACAGCTTTTACACATGCTTTCGTTTTGCGTTTCTGCTCGTTTTTTTGCCAATTTGAGGCTAGTGTGCTGTTTTTTGTGACGAAATAATGGTTCACGCAAGGTCAATAAATCATACAGCATTGGCTAGAAGAAAACAGACCTGTTAAATCAGTGGTTTTCAACCTGGGGGTCGTTTGCCTTTTTTCTAGGGTCGCGAGAGCTTCTGATAAAAATATCCGTAATTTCTTCTATATGTTATATTTCGTATATCGAACCATTTTTTGTTGTAACCAAAATAATAGTATCACCTGGCAAAAATGATAGCCTACGTTTAGGTGTGATTATGACGATTACAAAGTTTTGAGTGTGATTACGACCATTACAGTACTTCTGTTTTTGACAACGCACGAAATACTTTGTGACGTAAGAATGTGCTGTGCTTGTAAATTAGTTATCTGAACGCGGTAGCCAACTTGTGAGACGATCTAGTTCTCAATACGTTGTGCTGTGGAGTGATTTGCATACTGCACGCGTCTCTCTCACTGATGCTGCTGTGTGCATGAATTTAATAAATGAGTCTTTGTTCAACATAGTGATCTCGTACGTTGTGTTTTAGTCATTGTGATTTTCTATTGTGCAAATACAACTGCATTCCATATGCCTGACAGGGAATTTTCGGAAGGAGTCGTTTGGTTAAATTGGGTTGCAAAATGGGTCGCTGCATGAAAAAGGCTGAAAACCACTGTGCTAAACGAAGAAGTATACAAGTACAAATCGGTCATTATAATGTATTGCAGATTAAAAGTTGTTTGGTATGAAGGTGCATGATCTTGTGAAATTCATGTGTAGCAGTATGAGTATGACGTAAACTAGACGGTTTCGTTTATTGTAAATATAGTGATAGCAATAGTCTCATAATCATGCAGTGATGTGTTGCTAAGGACATTCTATGCTTTCACAACCGGACAAAAATCTCACTGTACTCTTACCCGCTTCTGCAAAACCTTTGCCCTTTCGCGCTCTGCGGCAAAGAGATGTCTTACTCTGAAGCAGTTGTGTAAAGAAAACAGGCGCGCGCTTCTTTCTTGGTTGAATTTGCTCTGTAGTCACTTCACTAATAAAGCAAAGGTAGTTGAAACCGTAAGCAGGCTACTTATACTGTATTTATCCGTAAGCAGGCTACTTCTACTGTGTTTACATTTGAATTGGATTACGTGCCTCCGGTTAGTCCCGTTGTTCTACTTCGCAAAGCATATTATATACCGAAGGGGATATTCTCAAGCGTATGGCATACATTTACCCGTGGTTAGTCGTTCCTCCTGGCTCCTGCCGTGGAGAGATGCCTGTGTGTTGAGTATGCCCTTAAGAGCAAGGACGCATTGCTGTATATCCGTTGTGAACATTCAGGCGCCAGAATAAGTCGCTCCTGGCGATATTACTGGTTCAGAAAACGCGAATGTTTTGCAAAGGAAACTGTTTCGGTCCTTGTGACGAACTGAGCAACGCCTGCTTTGATTATTTGCAATGGTATAAAATATGTTTGCTTGGTGAGACCAAAGCGCTGGTTTGTGTTGTAAGGCAAGCCGATGGTCTGGTAACGGTAGTAAATCTGCGCCGGTAAACAGTGTAAAGCTTTGGTTTACGGTACTGTCTGAGAGCAGTGTCGAATACGCGAGCAGATGTGTCGAAGTGAGTGCAGTGCTTAGAACAGGCTGACACCATGTTATGTCTGTGAAACAAACAGGCTGATATTGTATATACGCCTGTGCAACGCAGCGGTGCAGGCCATCCTCCATTTTTCTTGCTGGTGGATGATTAGGCGCGAGCTGCCGCATGCGAAAATGTTGCGACTCCTGTGCGTGCGCAGTGAGCTCTCCAATCCACCTTGTCTTGCAGAAACTTGTTGGAAGTGCAACTGTTGAATCTGCACTTGCAGAAACAGAGACGTACGTGATGCCTGCCGTTAGTTCCTATTTTCAAGGTTGTTTGTTTATACTGACTATCTTTCGTTCAAGAGGCTTTACCTCAGTTCGACTGTGCAACAAGGATGTAAGATTTTTACTGAATGCATGTTTTTACTAGTATTCCCGAGTACGCTTTCATCGCGTGCAACTTGAGGGCTAAGCCGCTAAACGACTGGATCAACATCGACGCAGCGAAGGAAGTACAATCTCTGGAGGCTGCAGATTCTCGCGTAGGAACAACTACAAATGGAGCTAGTTCTGCTTTTACAAGACGATCAAGCTGCGACGTAGATGTTTGATCCACGTAGATCGTTGATGAAAGCTGCCACGTAGATGAGGCTGCAGATTCTAGCGTTAGGGACAACCACAAATGAAACTAGTTCTGTTTTTACAAGACAACCTTAAGCTGCCACGTAGATGCTTCAACTATATTTCAATTTGCTTTTCAGTCAGTGAATTCGTCCAGAACTTGTATAGTCACAGTAGGCTTGCATACTGACATTTTTCACGTAATTGTGATCATGGTCGTGTGGTGTTGCTGTTAGCAAGTTGAAGTCATTATCATGCGATCAACTACTATCCAAATAGTTGCTGCAACGTGCTACCTTCTGCTGCAATTTCATGGTAAATAAGTGTTGCAATTTCTTTTATTGACACCAAGTGTGGAATTTTGTTTAGTTGTTCTGTATGTTCGGTAAAGTAACGGAGATAAGTGGCGTCCGTGACTTTGCTCAAGCAGTTTTGCATTGTAACAGTGAAGAAAACCTCATGTGTTGCTGCAATGCGCCGGTGTCTATTTGGGCAAGCAATGTAAGGTTAAAACTTACCAAAGTGATCTTGTCAAAATGTGACGTAAACAACACGCCGAAATGTTCAATCTTTGAGCGGTTCCACATCATTAGTTTTAGCACTGTGATCTCCTGTGCTTGACTTTCCATGTTGCACTATTTTTGTAGAACTTGAACCACAGTTTTTTTAATGCCCTTGCCTTTGCTTTTGCCAAGAACAGTTAAAAAACTGAGAACTGTGCCCAGGCATACGTAAAGGCGTAATAGAGGTAAAAGACGTTTTTGCTCTCGAATTTCATTAAGAGCGCTAGATTTTTCCTCTGATTAAGAGATTATGTAGGAAGAGGTTTTCTAGTGTTTCACACTGATATGATTAACGCCACATTTTATCTTAAGTCGTTTGCAAAAATGCTGCATTTTATGTTTTTCGAGAGAGAAGTGCTGCTCAACTGTTTTGAGATAGCTAGTGAATATATAGGTGTTTATTTATCATCATACAACCCACAAATGGGATGTTGCGACAATTAAAGTAATCACAGTGCGCAATTTTCTGTTGTGCATATCCTTTTATTTTTATGTAGCCGGCCGCTTTTTCGCCTGGAAAGCGGTGAACATGTGTGAATCTAACCTTAAAGTACCTCGCAAGTGTCTGTAGTAATCTTTATGTCTTCCTACAACTCTGCAACTTTTCGTGACACCTTGTAGTGGACAAGTGTTTATAACGCTGAAAACATATGAAGACCTATTAAACTACATTTCGTTTTTAAACAGTGCTGCTGTAGGCAAACATAACTTTTGTGTGGAACCTAAAATATTAAGACAATAAAGCAAATAAATTATCAAGGTAACTGTATTTTAATGCCCGTTTAAAAAAGTATTATGAAACATGTAATTTTTTGTATTTTTTATTGTCTATTTAAACTTTTAATTGTCTGCGTGTGCTTCATACCTTAGTTGCTTAGGTTATTTTCTACTTCTGTATTCAGCTGGTACTTTAACCACCAGCCGAAATATACTGTGCTGTTGATCACGTGCTGCAATACTCTGTTTTGTTTAACAAGAACTTTCGCTAATCTTGCGTTTATAACGTACTGGCGCAGAAACTTTAAGCCTTGTGGAAAAAGTGAGAAGTTTGCACAACCTCTTTGCAAGGCCTACAAATGAAAAAATGGCTATCCAGAGCTATTGACATCCTATACTCCATTTTGGTCACTTAGTATGTCGTCATCGCCACGTGCGGTGCCAGCCAAGGACTGCTCTAAAAAGAAATTTGCTATATTTTCGTGACCGAAAACGTAGTTAAAAAGCGAGCAGTCTCTTCTCTTCTGGACGCTGTTGTGAGGTGGTGAGCGTGATTAGCGCTGGTCATGTGCAGCGTTCAGCATTTTAGAATCTTGAAAATTAAATCTTTTTTATTTCCATGGAATTGTTCAAGAACGGGCATAACCGTTTTGAAAGGCATAGGACAAAGCGGCACTTTCACTACCTGACTTGAAAACCATCGAACTGCAAATCATTTTATGCAAAATGTCCTACATTCTGAAAAATCAGTCGCACAGCCTCTGGTGTTTCATCCTCTGTTCATCCTCGCTGAAAAACGCAGCGGGCGGTTATTGTTACTTTTCCAGGCATACACGATGGCTTAAGCTTCTGACGTCTTCTATCCCACTTCAACATTTTCCTTTACCGATTTTCCGTCATAACTCCGCTTTATCAAAGCACTGTGTGGCTTTCGCGTTCATTCGACCAGCGATTTGTTAATATCGCCCGGGCAGCGGGCGGCAGTCGCTTCATGGTCCTTCTTGTGTGTAGGCGCTTGTTTCCTGTCGCATCGTCATTTTTTTGAAAACGGCTTTTGATTCCGAAGTCGATTAAGTCATAACGTTCGCTGGACATGAGCGAGTGTTTCGTTGTCGACGATGCAACTAATCAGCGTGAGAGTGGTCACAAGCACAGCAGGATCGATCGTAATCGGCACGAGACATCTTTATCCACAGTAGATGGGACACAGTTTTGCATACCGCCCGCATATTCGTGTGATGTTGCTGGCGATTTGAAGCTTGTGTTAATGTGTCTTCTGATCTACGTTGCTTATGAGCAATTTTTGCTCGATTTGGTTTGCAAAGTGCCAGAAATGCGCACGTATGTGTTAGCGTGAATTGCTGATTGTCTTGTTTTGTGACTCAAGTGTGCTAATGTCGCACAATTAATAATCTTTTTACATACAGTGCGCATTTTATAGCTGCTATTACAAAATGCTTGCCAATAATCTTGTTCAACGGTTTGTTGCAAATGCAACAACATCCTCAGAAATAACAAAGGCTTTTATTTTTTTCTACCCAACTCTCAAGAAAAGTTCTACAAACGCAGGGGTAGTTTTGAATGAAGTGTTTCTTTTTTTATAGATTTTTATTTCCGTTGCTAGGAGACGCGCTTTGCTAGCCAGATCGTTCCCGTGCACCTGCAGCTCACGTTGATTAGTGTGGCTTTTTTTTCTTGAAAACATATTCCTGCTGTGCGGATAGAAGGGAAAAGGGAGCAGCAGCAAGGTGTTCAGCGAACAATACGGTCTTGCTTTTGACGTAAACTCGCGTTAATCTCAACCTTGTAAAAACATCCTCTCGTGGCCAACCGGAGAATCCGTAGTTCCAGTCTTTGCAATAACATAAAAGGTCATTCGGAACTGAGATCATCCTCGCGGGTGCAAACAGCAGAAGTACGTGAACGAATGACTGCAAATATATATATATGACCGTATATTCTCACCAGGTGTGCTTGAACACCATGAACTTGTTTTGCATCTGCATCTTAACGTCTTGTATACCCGCCGTTCCACGTGTTCGATCAATCATGTTTTGTTTCTGGCAAGTCCTTCTTGCCATGAAAACATTTGCCAGAACAGGAATATCTTTATAAGATGACGAGTTGTTTTATTTTGTGATGCCAATTAAAATTTGAAAAACACTGACTGTTTTTCTGCCAAGCTCACGCACACTATAAATGCCGATCTGAAATCTACCCGTCGCTTGTAATACATTGCCTTGTGCGGCAACAGCGTGTCAAGGCGTGCGACTACGAAAGACCAATCCCAAACGTAGGTCTCTTTTGTAAAATGGCATGTGGGTTGGACTCCGGTGTTTGTTGGTTGGGACCTTTTGGTCGTACTTGTAAAAACAACAACCAAACATTTTTCGTCAAATGGCACGTGCGCTGATATCCGACGTTTGTTGGTTGGAATCCCCCCACGGTGGGTGTCGCTTACTGAGTGACCAATGATTCAAACGCGTTTGCTTACAGGTTTCTCGGCCGTCGCCTGCCTTCCGATTGTTTACGTTGCGAATAACCGCGAGTAAATCGTCATTTGTGCCAAATAAACTCTGACAAACGAGGTCTTGTGTTGCACTCGACGGGGAACTTCATTGTTGTAGAAACATGCCACGGCACGAGGGTGGCGATAAAAAGAAGACGCGTATGAGCTAAACAATCAGCAAGTTTATCTCCTCCGGCGAACACCGGCTCTAGTGTCACTCTTTTGTTCGTTTAATAACTTGTGTTGAATTCTGCGAGCAGGCGCTTGAAGTAGTGTTTACCAAAGCCAAGAGATCGGTGTAAACGCTGCAGCTAGTGTTTTATAACCTTCGTTTCAAAATATTTGAAGTCGTGCTTTGCATGTCAGGATAATTAAAAACCTTTTACGCAGGTACATTGTAATGCTCTGAGCAACTTTACGAGTTTTACTGTCTAGACTGCTTTATAAGAAATGGGTACAGACGACTATTGTCAAGAGTGTAGGAACCCAATGGCTACTATGACTCTGAGCCAGGGGTGGCAAAATCGAGTTGCGTACTCTGTATTAGCCATTTGAGATCAGTCGGGCCATTAAGCTTCCGCCTTTCCGATGTAAGACTGACGACTATGGTTTTGTGGTCGGAAAACTTTGCTTCGCCTACGAGTTACGTCGCACGCGCTTTCGTGACGTCCGCAAGTCGATCTTTGCATGAAATCTCAAGCCATGGTGACGTCACTAATGTGTTTATTATGTCATCTGATGATAATTTTCTATGATTCTAGGGACCCGAATCGGGCCCCTAAAACACCTTAAAAACCCTGGTGACGTTAATGGACGGTTTCCTGAAACATGTTTTCTATTCCGTGGGAAAGAAAAGTGAGTGAAGGAGCAACGTCGGTCCAATACGCAAATTCCATGTTGTTTCGTGAACTCCTCTGGGATGTCGCGTTTTCGAATCAACAAACTGAATGGATTCAGGATGTACTATATTGTGTAAACAGCGGAACGGAGTTTATGTTCCCACGGCGCCGTTTTCGTAGAAAAATTGTGCTTTTTTTCACATTCACGGCAGTTCACAACATTATTTTTGTTTCAGATACGAGTGGATGGGTTGGGAGAAGGTGCTGCGAGGACACCGTGGACGACGAATGCAGACGAGCGTGCATAAAAGTAAACTTCTCTGTGTTTGTACACGTCAAACAGTGACTTGTTTTTGACGCTAGTGAGGGAAACGTATGCCATGAGCGGCAAGACTTTTCCTACGGCTGCAAACCTTAATGAAAAATCAGTACCTAGGAATCGACCCTCAAACCTTTAGGCACTGAGCTGAGCTGAGGCATCACGGTTTGAAGCTAAACCTTTGCACCACAGTGCTGTATAGTACCACTACCAGCGTGGCAGTCTTGCAGAAAATGTTGTCAACCGCACGCTGTATATCCTCTTGTCTTCCATCAAGTTTTTGTCCCATACGCAACTTGAGACGTTTGATCAAACAGATGTTTCATTGTAGAACCGGTGATCTGCCATGGCTTTCACAAATATTATGCAAGCCGCGACCAGCAAGCAGCATGCTTTACATATCCGCAACTGCTCTTACTGCTTTTTATTTAGCGGGATAGTTTCACCAGAGTTCAAGTCTATCCAGTGCAAAAAAGTTATTCCATCGTCGTTCAGATCCCCACAGCATGGCATGTCAGACTTATTTTACAACACTTCAGTAGGCTCTTGCACCCGCGTTTGGGGAATTTCTGACATACTTATCTGAAGTCGCAAGGAGGAATATGGGATAGGTGTCGCAGAGAAGGTTTTGCTGCAAATTGATATTTTTGTTTGGCAAGTTTTGTGTGCTGTAATTTTCGGATGATTGAACACTCAAAAAGCGGTTAAACTGATTTTGGAGTGTCATTTGTATGAATGAACCAGATCCAGACCCGAATCGCTGAAAAACTAACTTCAGCACAATCCAGATTCAAACTATCGTAATGTTCAACAGGGCTGGATTTCGACAAGTTGGATCCTATACAAAATCACTTCTGTGACGGTAAAAGAATGATCCAAAATGTCATTTTCAACAGAATGCCTACTTGTCATTTCGCCCTGTTCATCACGTTTGTGTCATTGGAATTCCATTCAACGCATCATTGGGCCTGTGTGCCGACCATGCATTCCACTCACGCTGTCACACACGTCGCGCCACCTTTGTTCGAAGCAGATTACTGTCAAACGCATAGCGCCACACCAACGCTCTGCGTGACTAAACTATGTCAGCAATGCTCGTCGAATGGACGCTGAACCCCGACGGCGCGAAATAACCCAATGACTAGGCCAGCAGCCCCAATCATTCATTGGACATTGCCGTCTATAACGGGTTTTCCATGCCATCCCCGTAAACAGCCTAACACCTCTTGACTCAAAATGCATTGGCTTCATGCGGAGCACATCAGTGTTGAAATCAACTAAAAGCGTCGCACCCCTATCTGTCACTTCTCGGTCACAGACCATTGTCAAAGTAAACAAAATCGAAGGGCCGACTTTTCGTCTTGCGTTGCCGCGAACACGGGTGCTCTGTTTTGACTGGCAACCAAAGACCATCGGTCAGGCCTGCCAATCTGTACACATCGGCTCAATCGAGTGGCAATTCTGATTTTTCGAGCGTGTTAAACTGTTCAAACAAGTGCCAACTTCTGGCCGAGTTGTGTATCTAACTCGTCGCCCGCGCTGAAAAAATCACTCTCTCCGATCGCCCTCGAACTGTTCCTGCCTGTTCTTGTCATCACCAAGCCGCATGATTGCGTTGGTTTGTTGCACGGGCATCACCGCAGCTGTTGATGGTTTATCCCATCTGAAAGCGTGCGTTCTTTCCAAGCCAAGTCGATGCTGGATGTATACTTAGCAGTTGCTATTGTTGCTGTGTAGCTCGCCAACCTAGGCTTCGAGTGTTCGCAATTGTCTGTGCAAGTCCACGCGACGGCTGTCGTTTGTTCCCAAACTGACCTTTCGCTATATTTGTTGAAATATTTAAATAAACTTTGTAAGAAGGGACCTGCTTAACGGTAAAGCTGTTTTTTGAGTTGGCGACGATTTTGGATATTTGTCGTTTCCATAAATTTTTTATTCTAGCTACAGTCAATGTGTAGCCATCGTGATCCTATTCAGAGGCGGTAATCATTTTTTTGACGTGGTGTGATGAAACGGGGTAGGGATGCGTCTGACAGTAGTGATAACATATACTTATTTTCTGATTACGCACAATGAAACCTTGAATGATCACCGTTCGCACCTTTCGATGACGGTACAGTAGGCAGCGCTCTTCTCGCATGCAGCCAATCTCTCTTTAACGGCGACCTGACAATCGCTCTTTGACTTGGTGATACACATAAATCGTTTTTTTAATTGACTCACAAAACAAATACTGTTGAAACCTTAACTCCATCGCATGTATTGTAAAGGAAGTCACAAGGTTTTGTTAACAAGCGTGATTGTGAGGCCGTTTCGTTTACTTCAAAATGTTTAGGAACCAAGCAAGAGTCCATACGAAACGATTTGGATGATACGCACGAAAGTTCGGACGTGAGTTGTATGGTACTGTAGGTAGTAATGCAATTCCCCATCACCTTATATAGATCACGAGATCACGAAAAAACGTATTCATCAAACGACTGAGTCGATCATTCCGTCCTGACCTCGAGGAAATCCAACAAGATGGTGGCGACTGTGCGTGATATTGAAAAATTTCCAAGGGCCCTGAAAAATTAATCGCTGACGTGATGAGTGACATTTTCAGCACGAATGACGCTCTGATAAAAAATTCTTGATTTGCAAATTGAATGGATATCCGCGCTTGTCGGACATCGGAGTGGTGGATGTATCCTGGTGGGATCGCGATATGTATCGTTGTTGCTGTTGGACTCCCTGCTTCGCGGCCGTCGCCAGCGACAGCCATCGTCACTCGACACCGTTCAATATCTTCACCGGTCCATCCGCTGCAACCTGCTCGCCCGTGCTCATTGTCTCCTGTGAGAAGCTACACAACAAACAAGCAAGTATTGCTTTGTGCTGGTTTCGTCAGGGCACTGCTGTGAAACTCCTACATTGACTTACGCACCAAGACGTTTTCGTCTGCCACAACGATGGCGGTTCGTTGTGTTCGGCCTCCAGCTGGACCATTGGCATCCTTGTGAAAGCTACAGCATGTCAGACCAGACTGCTGTGGTAGGTCCAATGAACGGCAACGTATCTGTTCAACGCAACGTTATTCTATTTTCTGGATGTGCGACATAGTTCTTCATTTGGCGGTATTGGACATCCCGTAGTAACGCTGTAAAATTGTAGCTTTGGTCAAAATTTATGGTGCACGGTTTTACAACGATTTTGCGACCTTGTAACGACGGTTGTATTTGTCATGAAAGCCACGCCTGATGGATTGCGCTCAGGAATGACCTTTGTAAGCAGTTAAACCTTGTTTACCGCGTTTGGCTTAAAATTTGACAACGACTTTTAGTTATTTCATAACACTTTAAAACTTTACGGGAACTTCGTTTGCCGAGCAAAGGCGCTCGAAGCGTCCACCGTTGATCAGAAATGTTCTTCATATGGCATCGATCTTCCAACTTATAACAATAGGCCTTCCAGCGAGGATTGCGGCGCAGCAAACGTTGCAGAAACAGCTTCGAGCGGATGAGGCAGACGTCTTTTCTCCGCGCATTGTTTGCTAAACTTTGTGCTGTCGCTCGGTCAACTGTCGTAGTTGACGGCCAAGGCCGCGACTGCAATGAGCTGTCCTGCGATTGATTAATAATGCCTTCGCGGCAGCAACCAAGAGCAGTGAAACTGTGGGTTCACCCGAGTAATCCGAAGTGCGAGCTGGTCGCTTGCAAGTCCCTCGCTCTCGTCGCCTTTGGTTAGGTGTCGGTTTTGACGCGCGTACTGGCTAATTATGCGGTTTTAACGAA
>JGI24021J15306_10000382_pt1 | contig 32142 bp, 27 predicted proteins | sample Ectturendosymbi1_FD_15306 | JGI IMG/M metagenome (IMG submission 15306)
CCCCCCCCTTGAAATGTAAACCGCGCCGGGCGATGCATTTTCCGCGTTTATCTTTCGCTTGCTTGCTGGTGAAGCGGCAAAATTTGCTCTCAGTGAGAAGCAGACACGCCGCGCCTTTGTGTCTTTTGTTACAAGCCAAGAAGGATGTGTGTGAATCGAACGCGGTCCGGTCAGAAAAAAGTGCGCTTAGAAAGGCAAAGAAAATATTATTATGGGACGTGTGTTCGAGGCAAAAAAACAGTTTTTTTTTATGTTTTCATAACCTTGTCGGTGTTAAGCTTTACAAGGCTACGTTTATATGGTACTTTTTAATGTGATTTTTCGCGTAATCGTTCCAATAACAGTGGGAAAAACCGACACCAGACGAGAGCTGCGACGCGGACGCTGGGCCTGTCGCAAGATGCGCAGGACTCGAAAATACGTGAATCGTGACCTTTGGCCTCTGCGCGTCGCCGCTCAATCGGCGCAGCGAAAACCTGCACATTGTCAGATCGCTCACTTGCTTCGAAGCTGCATTGTAGACGTGTTTGCTTTTCGTCGATCTCGCGTGTCTTACTCCGCACGAGAATCATGCTGCCGTTCTGACGAGGTTTTGACCCTGCGCCCTCTGTATGTTTAGGGACGCCAGGCCCGTAGCGGCGGGGCGGTCATTCAGGGGTAGGGCCCCCCAAATGTTTTTGTGCCCAGAAAATTTTGTTTGAAACATGTCATAAAAAAAAAATTTTTACCCCTCAAATTTTTTTGCCCCCCAAAGCTGAAAACCTGTCTACGGGCCTGCCGTGCGTACCTTCAGGAGCGTTTGTTTTTGTGTTGTTCTGCTTTGATTTTCTTACCACGTCGCTGACTAAAAAACCTATACCGTAAACGCTGGAAAAAGATCTTACTTTCCACCCTGTAACCCCCTTCCCCTGTTCGCCCGCTTCCTGACGTGTCTTTATGCGCCGCTGTCCGCCGAGCGCGACTCCGTATACCCCTCATATGATTTATGCAACAGCATCGTGTCAGTGCACTTCGCCAAGCACTATCAATCATTTCCGTAACTGCTAATTAACAAGTCGTTCTACGTATAGACTTATTTTTGTTCCGCGTCTGTCTGTGAATCGTGCTGTGCAAGCTGCGCGCATGCCTTGCTTACCGGTTTTCAGCAAGAATCGACTGCAACTGATACGATCGATTGTCCTGTTGTTGACGAAACAATCGGCGCTGTCGCGCGCACGTTTACTGGGCGGTTCATGTGCTTTTATGTCCGTTGTTTGTTCCGATCGCTTTTACTCGCATTGTTGTGGCCCTGCACTTATTCTCACAAGCGCCTGTGATGATTCATTGCGACGTAATCGTAGTACGAGGTCGATTGTGCGTTTGGTTGACGCACTCATGTGCGTCTTTGCGTCACAATTAATGCTCGCGGCAACGAAAATTGCGCAGAAGAGCGGGGTAAATTTTCATCCTTCGTTCTTGTGAAGACCCACCGTCGGGGTCCCTCCCACCCAGAAACAATTGCGAAAACCAGGAGAAAGAATCGTCCATTTCATAAAGAACTGTAAAAACTGTTACCTTTTATCTCAAAATTTTATATTTTTTGGGAGATAAATCGTTTTTGACATGCGAACCCCTATTCTATGTGGCCCCCTGGTCAGGGGGGTTCGGAAGACAGTTGGTGCAGCCCTCCCCTGCATGTTTCTTGTTTTTCTCTTTCCTGCTCGACCGCACACAACGGCAGTAGCAGCTAACCCTTCACCTGCTGTACAGAACAGTTGTGGATGGTGTGTTGTTGAGCCAGGTTACTGTTTGCCTCTGGCGATAAATTGTCGAACAGCAGCTCACCTGCCGGAAAAAAAGCTTTCGCCGTTTGTGAATAAACCCCTGTTGGCCGACTGCTTTAAAAAACTCCAAAGTACTGAAGAATTTTTTTTTAATTTGCCAATACGCGGCATGGTTGTAGTGCTTTGTTTCAAGGACCGTTTTGGTAGTTTTTATGCCTCCCCCCACCGTTTCTCCAGGGAGTTATATCAGTTGCAAATGCAGTTTTTGTGCGGGATGTTGAACTTGAACGTTTTCGATTTGTTTGTTTGACGATTTGCGTTACAAAAAAAAGACAAAACAAAAACATCTTAAACTTTCCGGTTTGCAATTATTTTCCCACTCTTCCTTAAAACCATTCCTTTCGCTGCCACGTGCAGTGCGAGTCTGTATTAACCAGGATGCTGACGTACCCTCGCTTGCTTTGCGTTTCGTTGTTCGGCCTGTTTTTATTTTCCGACCTGCTCTCAATACCAAACACTGATTTTCGCCTCAGATAAAAGCAATTCGATGTGTTTTCAAATAAAACTCCAGCTTCATCGCACTCGCACGGGTTACCCCCATAAATTTTTCGTACACCTTTTACTATGAGGATTCCTCCACGAAAATGCCTTGAGTGCACCGTTTTTTCAACCGTTACGCTGACCTGCATCACCTTATTGGGATAAAAATCACAATTTATCCGAGTGTTTTCGTGGAAGGCAGTCGCTGTTTCTCTTTTTCAGATGTGACATTCTTGTGTTTCTCCAGCGTTTGGAGCATGTTCGTAGTGATACCGCGGGTTTTGTTAACGATAGCTGCATCATTTGAATACAACTTAGCATCATTTTCCGTTGACGTCGAAGATCAATTTGCAGCAGATTCTTGATCAAGCTCGGCACCAGCCGAAAGCTCATACACAGCATTCCAATCAACAGCACGCTGTTGTCCAGTCCTGGTAATCCAGATGTGTGCCAAATTTGCGCAAGGGACGTATTTGTCTGGCATTGTCGGCAGACGAACCAGTTGGTCGTTAAAGCAGGGTTGCTGAGCCGGAGTCGTAAGGAGTCGGAGATTTTTGGGTGGAGTGGGAGTCGGATTTCTTTTTGTCCGACTCCGGATGCCCAGTTGGATCATTTTTTACAACACACTCTAAATTGAAAATTCCTGTTAAAATCAGTGACGTAGCCAGCCCAAAAATTGGGGGGGGGGCAAAATGTTTGATTCTAGGTGAAGAACACTATTTTGTTTGGAAAAACGCCTCTCAAAGCACAAAATGACTATATTTTCCAAAAATTTGGGGAGGGGCATGACCCCTTTCGCTCCCCCCCTGGCTACGCCTATGGTTGAAATAGTGCAATTACTTTTGAAACTTGTGTTGAAACAGATTTCTTGCTGTGTACCCCGATTCCCATTGCTTTTTACAGCCAAATTTCATTCCCTTAATGTTAAGGAGTCGGAGATTTTGAAAAGGTAGGATATTTTACCTCCGACTCCGTGATCCTGGTCAAAGGAACTGCGTCACATCACACTGATTCTTGGCACATCAAGGGGAAACAAACTTAAGAAGGGAGAGTAATATTTTGTGGATTTCCTTGGACAGTATAGTCATCCAAGCGCGTCCACAGGTGGTTGTTGGGAGAGGAACAGAAAAACGTGAGCATTCAGCGAAAGACAAAAACAAGTCATCGTTACCTATGAATGGGTGTCACTAATTATAAATGGCTTTGCAATGAGTAAAATGATGATAAACACGTCAGATACTGCAGGCAGACAGTCCCGTCGCCACGAGGGGGATTTGGTGGGCTTAGCCCCCCGCAAATTGAGATATAAAACATTTTAAGTGGAGTTCTTGTCAAATTTTAGAATGTCAAGCCCCCCTACTTGAGATTTTCTGGCTACGGTTCTGCAGGCAGGTGTTCGAATCCCGCAACGCACTGCATGCGAAATTGTGAAAACCGCGTTTGCACAGTTGGGAAAATTCTGACCATAACGTGATTTCGTTGTGCATTCACGGAGATGCTTCGTTTGCGTGTTTGAAATGATTGCCAAAAACCATCAAAGCTGTCTTTTGGTCAGCCAATCCAAATTTTATCAGGATGCGATGGCAAAAGTCGTAAGCTAAGTAAAAAGCGAAATGAGAAACATGAAGTTTAGATTACACGACACAGGTGTAGGAGCAGGCAAATCTCTGTGGGAGCGAAGGACTTTTGCCCGAATTTCCCCAAACGAAAAGATTTTTGTGCGACTTCTGCCAACAAATTTTCGCCCATAAAGGACCATTTTTTGGTGTGACCTCCAAAAAAAGGTCTTCATGTGTTTTTCTGCAAACGTTGGGTGCCATTTTTGCCCGGGTTTTCGAGAAATCGAAAATTGTGGGGGGTCAATCGCACCCGCCTTTAACACAAGAAATCAGGTGGAAGAGATTATTGCCACTGTTTACAATGAGTCGTTACGTATGTCAGTCAACTGCGAATGCATAAAAGGCGTTCCATCAATGCACAAGACACAAATCTATGGCAGAGATTGCAAGGCGCACGCTCTTCTCCCTGTAGGAAGACGTGATGTCAAAACTACCGGACTTCGACGTCGGTGGATTTTTATGTGCGCAAGGACTTGTGATGTGAGAGGTTCCAGTAACTTATTCCATACTATTTACGTGGAATGAAGCCGGCCACAACACGAGGGTTCCTCAACCTGTCCGCCATGGAAGAAATTTTGACGAGTTACGGCCTGGTATTATTGAAATTGAGTACGTTTTACACAATGAACCTTGTAGTCGAAAGTGTAGGTAATTCTTGAGGTGCAAACGTCATAACACGCTCTCTTCCATCACTATGTCTTAGAATTTGTTGCGACATGGAAACTTCAGGACTGGATCTGGATCACAAAATATGACAGTCCGCTCATCTCTGCTGCACAATACACAGTTACTGAAGGCATTTTGAGGCAGACAGACAGTGTCAGGAATTTTCAGCGTGAGTAATTTCATCCTAAGTATGAGTAAAGAAACAGCGTTGAGACAAAATAAAGTGAGATAATAATTTCATCCAACATGGCTTTTGGTTTTGCACTTTTCACCGACGAAGACATTCAGAGAGCCCAATGCGTCATTTGCTGCCAAGTTGTTGGAAATTAATCTCTTCGACCAAGCAAATTGTATTGTCAAATAATTTGTTCAAAGTCAATCCCGAATATAGAACAAAGATACATCGTTTTGTGAAAGGAAACAAAGTGGTCTCAAGTAAGGGCGTACGCAAGGGGGGTGTTGGGGTTAAAACCACCCTTGAGCTTGATATTTTACAAAAACTTTGTTACCTGCGCAAAGGAGATTAATTGTTTTCGCGTACTTTTTGCTTGTTAGTTTGTCGACATGATGCAAATACCACGGAATTAATTTGCATGCAAATTTCAAGGAACATTGTTAATGGGCCAGAAAGTAATAATTAGGCTTGGTGGGAATCTGGATTATCGTCTGCATCGAGAAACCATCTCACCACATTTTGCAGACCTTTCGTCCACTACGCATATTTAAGGTTGCGTTCCGTGATAGTTCACTTTATCCGAAACAATTGTCTTTGTTTTGTCTGCTATGGCCAAACAGCGCAAGTACCGACTACATTACCAGTTTCTGCAGCATGATAGAACTGTTGCACGCGCTCAAAAATAGCAGTTTTAGCCAGACCCGTAAACAGCTTGGGACACCAGGAGGGGCGAAGAATTTCCGAGAGGGGCCCAAAGTTTTTGAACTATGTCCAATAATTTTGAATAATGTCGAACACATTTTTCCAGGGCGGCAAAAAATTTTATATGGGGGGCTGCGCCCCCACTGGTGATGGTTCTGGTTTTAACATAGAAACATTCAGGCATTTGATAACGTCTCAGCAGGGAAAAAGGAAAACTAAAAAATTGCTGGACTTCTATAGGCTACATAACAAAACATCGAAAGTTTTCCTGCGTACTCTATGCACAAAATCACATTGCAACTAAATTTTTTATGTGGTTAGCACAGACACTTCAAAACAACGAAGTTTTCTCAGTCCGATTTAGTCCTGATCCGCCAATTTTTTTTTAAATTGCAGTCCGATTCAATCATGTTCCGGCCAAAATTTGCTTCAGCCCTGATCCGTGCTCATCTCTGATAAGTAGTGCTAATCTGAATCCTTACTTTTCCCGTAGCTTCGTACTTCGATGAAACAATCGTAGTTACACAAGTCCGTTTGATATTCACGAAAGCAGAGCTTGCGGTGGACGCATGCTGCTTGACATCAAAACACGAATCACGAACTCCTTAAAACTGCTACACGTGCGTCGGAAAAACGAAAAGGCAGACGACGACCGGAGAAACTGAAATGGCAAACGCTTGGTAGGCTACCCGGTCCCTAGACGCTACAGTATGACTACGACAAAATTCGAGCATGTTCGTAGATTTGAATCGAAAAGATTTCATATGACTCAGAACAGGCCCGTTGCCAGGTTTCAAATTTGGGCAAAACACATTTTAGGGGAGAAAGATTTTTGTTTCAATTATAAGTTCAAACCAAATTTTCTGGGAACAACAAAATTTGGGGAGCACAAAAATATGTGGGAGGAACTGCGGAACTGCATCCAATGCCCCCACCCCGTGACTGCGGGACCTTATTCGGAATCAAGAAGCTTGTGACTCGATGAACATGAGTCGATCACATCCCTAGTTATTGTCTTTATTGATGAACACATTTTCAGTTATTCCAGGCTTTGGAAAACGTGGTTTGCGAGAAAAGAAATGCTACTTTGTCCTAAATAGTGCCAGGAAAAATTTATCTATGAACCGCTGCATTTGCATAATCATCATGATTTCTATGTCAAAGCATTGTGCATTAGCAAGGTTTGAATTGTTTTACCAAATATCATTGACAGTCTAAAAATCTAAATTTTGGTTCAATATTTCGTCATTTTCGTGTTATAAGATTTTTTTGAAGGTCAGTTTTTTGATATTTTTGCCTAATGACAAACAAATTATGCCGAATATTTCTCGAGGCTCGATGGCGTGACGACGTGTTCAAAATGCCTTGGGGCAAACGAGAGAAAACTTCACGAGAATATGAAATTGACGAAGGATTTTTAGGTTAGTGAGCTACATTTATAATTGCGGTTGAAATTCGCTGCAGCCAATCAAGCGTGTTACCTGTGCATTTCGTCGGAAGTGCCAACGATACACTCCGCTGCACTGAAGCACCGTCTGTCCGAGAGCGAGTCTTGCATCTTACGGTAGGTGAGTGAGCATGGACGGGATCAGGATTGGATATCCTGCAGGATATTTGCGATTTTGTTTGAAACAGGATTGGGTTTTACTAATTATTTTTCAAGAAAATTTGATCAAGATATCTGTTTGATTCCTATCGCGAAATTTTCCTGAGAGTCATTCAAGATGTCACAAATCAAATGTCATGTTCAGTGTTGCCACTGCTAGTTTTTTTTCACTAGAGAGATCTGGGGTTTTTCTGTTTTATCTGGGGTTCTGGGGTTTTTATTAAAAATCTAGGGTTTTTTGACTCTGGTCAAATTTCAGAAATGTATGTTGTATTACTGTATTTTCCATTCAAGAATACAGTAGTTTCACAGGAGTAATAGCCTATATATGTGCAGTCAGTAGCCAGACAGACGAGTACTCAGTAGGGCTAAACTTAACGAAATTGTTTGAAATATATTGGTTTGCTGATTAAGCACTGACGAGGCATTGGTTAGCACTCTAAATCTATTGCTGATATGTCAAGGGCTGCTTGTGCATGATTTTGGAATGCTTTTTTTTTGTTTGAAGATGCTGTGGTTGAGAATCTGTTCATTGTTTTACTGGCGCATTTATTGTGATATGAATGTAAAAGTTTGAATGTTACATTATTTAGTAGTCAAATACAGTATTGCAATGAATGCAATGGTTAGGGCAAACAGATAACTGTAAATGACAACAATCAGACAAGTCACAAAAATATGTACACAAACAATCCAAAATGGAGTCACAAACAAAGAAATGTAGCATATAGCAAAAATAAAAAAATAAAAACGCAATAGATATCAACATAACACAAATGATGGTGGGCAAGCAATGGGTGAAGAGATCAGGCATGTACAGATGAGCAGGTGAGGCAAGCGTGTAGGTGAAGAAAGTAAGCAGCAATAATGGTTATGAGGCAGAGGGCAAGGCATTTTAGTACAACGTTTTATAGCAAAAGCAAGTAGCATGGGTGGAAAACAATGTTTATAAATACACATCGTGAAGAAAAGTAGATTTACCCACAGACCATAATTGAGTAGGTTGCATGGGATGGATGAGTTGTTCCCAACCAAATGCATGGTGTCGCCGAATAAAGTTGAAGAGTAAAGGATATGAGGAGGTTACAGTATTATTCTCAGTATAGGCTATAATCATTATTGATTTCAATAAGTATTAAGTACATGAAAAACAAAACAAAAACTGTAAAACCTTGAATGTATCATAGATATGCATGTTTCAATTTGTGCATTTAAGTGAAAGTAAAAGAAAACATTAGATGCTTTTTCAGAAAAGATCTCACTAGCCTTTGTTATGTTACTTCATACATTTGATTTGCTGCTAGCCTACACTTGTAAATTGTCAGTATGTTTAAAAATAGACTTGAACTTGTTAAAAATATGATGCAAATAATACATATTACCTTAGTTTTTATGTGCAAGTACTGGTAGCGTGCATTTCAAGTTTGGTTTTGACTTTTTTAAACGTTTTTATGTCTGGGTTTTTTTATTATTTTCTGGGGTTTTTTCAAGGTGAATTCTGGGGTTTTTCTTCATAACAGAGTGGCAACACTGGTCATGTTCATGTTTTCTTCTAGCTTAGTATTTAGTAATAGGCCTAGTACAGTGCACAGTGCTCAATGCAAATATCAAAATATTTTTGTCAGTATGTGCTGCATAGAGCTGGGTTCAAGTAAGTAACTACATAATTATTTGCTTAAACCGTTACTTAATACTTGATTAAGTAATTTTGCCGCTACTAGCTATTTCAACTTTCAAGTAATTTGCTTTTAGAAACGTTAAGATTTTAGAAGCAGCGTCTGTTGCTGTAAACGCAATATAATAAAGGCTACTGGCCTATAGGCTACCTGACTTGCTGCATCATCACACATAAAATAATCCATTGAAACAAATAGATATCTTACTTGTTCAAATGCTTGGTAGTGTCTATTTTACCACCAAGATATTGGCGGCAACAGATTGGCTGCAGCTATTGTGCCGCCAGTTGAACATTCGGTCTCGTGGCATGACGCAATACAAAGAAAAAGGTCATTTTGTCAGGAACACACTGCCCTACTCGTGGTGTAATGGTTAGGTGATACATATGCCAATGGTTGCTGGTTCGACTCTCACCTTCGCCGATTTCTTTTTTTTGTTGCTTTTTTCCAGGCTCCACTTAGGTGTTACCTTTACGGGTTAGTGTTGTTAGGTTAGGTCTAGGTAGGTTAGAATTAGGGTTAGGTTAGGGTTAGGTTAGTGTTAACTTAGCATTAGGTTACAGATAGGTTAGGTTAGCATAGCGTTAGGTTAGTTTAGGGATAGGTTAGGTTAGGATTAGGGTTAGCTTAGGGCTACGGTGAAGGTTAGGGTTACGTTGTAGGTTTATCTTTGACTTATATTTACTTCCTTTCTACCAAGCCTTTTGCTGCTGCTATCCTGGCGGCAAAATAGACACTGCCATGTAGTAAACGTTAAAGGTTGGTAAACCCAAAACTGTAACCGGAGCCTTTGAAATGCTTACAGCACTAACCTGCTATTAATATGCTAACACTAATGCTGAGCCCTAAACCTAATGTTTGAAAAGTTTTGAAAAACAAAGAAAAAGCGGTCCCATGATCAATCAGGGTTTTTTAAGGTGTTTTTTTAGGGACCCGATTCGCGTCCCTAGAATCAGAGAACATTATCATCGGATCCCTAGAATCAGAGAAATCAGGTCCTGACATGTCCATACTGGATACCTTAGCTAACATTTTCCTTAAAAAACACTGAATTGAAACGTGCAACCATTACTAGCCTACCAAAATGGAAGCCGGCAAGGTGAGAGCACATCGGGACAGCAGACCTTAAACATATCTGCTATGAAATCAGTGCTGCTAGAGTGACAAACTCAGCGCTTTATTCCAACCATGTCGCGCAAGGCGTATTTGTAGCCACTGCCTTGAGTCACTGTAGTTGTGTAGGTAATCTGCAAAGAGAAAAACACAGATTGTGCAAGCAAGTTCTGTTTGATGTAATTGTGCGCTTACTGACTGCTTGGTAGTCTGTTCACTTTTTTCTGAGCAAACCACTATGGTAGTAACTTCTTGATCCATGTTAATTAAAACTGTTTTTTGCCACTGTTATGTGCGTTTTTGTTCTGTAGTGCTATGATTGCTGCATGGATTTCCACTTTATAACCTTCACTGTCACTTTTCCCACTTGAATGACTCACTTATTCATCTGTATATCTAAAGCTCTTCACACATTGCTTGCTAACCATTGCAGATTGGCAAGCACACATTGCTTGCTAACCATTGCAGATTGGCAAGCACACATTGCTTGCCAATCTGTGTTAGGTAAATCAGTTAACTCATACTGATGTTGATACTGATGCTCAAGAAACAAGTAGAGCTTCCAAGTATATAATGAGTTATGTTTGCTTCTTTTACGCATTTTGTCAAAACTTTTGTGTCATGCCAAATACAAGAAAAAAAACAAGTGTTAACAGTGTAGATTCAGGATTTGTTCTGACGTTGTATGACAGGTGTATAGGGTTGTCTGTGCTACACAGCTATGGTTTCAGGTATCTTTTATTAACCTTAGTGCATCCTGCTCCCATTCTACCACTTTGTGATTGTTCTTTTGAGCCAATTCTTCTAACCACTGTTTGACTGCACTAGATCTCAGGACACGTGTTGAGCAGCCATTCGATTGTCTTGTCTTCCAGAGCAGTCAGGCTGTGCAGTCCAAGAAGAGGTTGATGGATTGGACAGAGGACAACATGGTCAGTGGTTTGATCTTCTGCACCACACTCACAGGCTGCAGAGGAGGCCATACCCCATTTGTACAGACATGAGCAGAAACGCCCGATGCTGGTGCTGAGGTGGTTTAGCTAGACCCAGGCTCTTCTTGGAAGGGTCGCTCTGGGGGGAGGTACCAGGGTCGGGGATGAAAATGCAGAGTCTTGTGGGGTTGACTGCTCACTCCACATTCCATTGGTGATCTGCCCAAAGCGCCGCACGTATGTTGTTGTCAGAAGAACTACGAAATCTTGTGCAGCGGGTACAAATGGGTGTCTCAATTTGAGGTTCCATGCATTTGCACTCACGTTTCGCTTCCTTGTTTAGGTAGAATCAGAAGGCTGCCGACACCGTTTTTGTAGTGCTGAGCTTTAGCTTCCAAGTCTGGGAGGTATTCTATGATTGCCATGTCCTTGCTCAGCACCTCTTCCACTGCTTGCCAGTCTCCATCAGCATGCATAATTGCTAGATCGTCAGCCTATGCATACTTTCTGGAGATGGTGGCTGGCAGGTCAGAGGTGTAGATGTTGAACAGAAGGGGCTCCAGGACAGATCCCTGTGGGACGCTTAAGGCATCATAACCTGCTCTTTTGGCCATTTCTGGTGGGAAGGGTAAAGCTGCGATTGGCCACCATCTCCATGATCATGTGGACCATGTGTCTATCAGGCAGCAATCGCAGCAGCTTGCAGGTGAGGCTGCGGTGCCATACGGTGTCGTAGGCTGCTGTGAGATCAACAAACACAGCTCCAGCCTTCTTAGCCAAAAAATTATCCTCAATGTTCTGTGTCAGCAGGGTGTCCTGGTCTGCAGCCAACCTCCCGTGTCAAAAGTCTGCCTGCTCCTGTGAGAGCAATGGGTTGATGATTGGTTCGACATGAGGGAGATGAGTCTCTCAAGGATTTTAAAGGGGACACGCAGCAGTGATTTGGGACGGTAGGCTCAGATGAAGGAGCAATAGAGGGTCTCACACTCTTTGTCCCAGCATGGCACATACTGTAGTTCTTCCAACGGCCGCGTGGGATACATTGTTTAGCCACAGATATTAGGTTCTCACAAATTCTGGTATGCCCTCTCAATATTTAGTGCGTCCAGAGGTGGCAATCTCTCAACGGATTCACCTGTAAGAAGGCAAAAGCGCTTCCAATCAGCTTTGCGAAAGCTCCAACGTTTCACCAAATCACTGTGGGTAGGAACCTTGAGTCTTGGTGGTGTTATGACAGGGACAGTGTTGTGATTGCAGGAACTTTCCTGGAACACGTCTGTCTGGCAGTCGGCTGTCCTGTCTGAAACTTGCGCAGGCCAGTCCAAGTTGGTGCTGAAATTCCATCGGTGAGAGGAGAACTGGCTTTTTCCATTTGTTAATACAACAGTCCAAGGTTGTTGGATGTTGCCCAGGAGTCTAGGCTCTCACCATCAGGAGATGTTTCGTTGCAACCCCAGTTGACATGTTGGCAGTTGAAGTCACCAACGTACAGACTGGGATGTGGGAACGTCGGGATGGCCGTTGGTGTTGATCGCAAGTGTGGAGGTTTGCAGATGTTAATGATCGTATATCCTGCGACGTCTATGCACAACCACTCAGTCTCTGATTCATCTGGAGACTGATTGACCAGCGATCATTCCAACCGCTCGTGGAAAAACATGGCAAGGCCATGATTCCTGCTCATGATTGACCCAGCTAGTGAGAAGTTGGGAATCGTTAGCTTGTCTGCAGTTGTGCAGTGGATCTCCTGTAGGACAATGATAAAAGCCTTGTTCTCATGGCTAGCTGCTCAATGATGGAAATCTTTTTTGCAGTTAGTCCCTCGGTGTTCAGCTGGAGTATGTTGGGTTGTGGGTCATCTTCGGCAGCATTTCTGCTGGCGTACCTTGAAAGGCGTATTATGACCCGTCCCATGCCGAACACATCCAGCGTGGGTAGCAGTGGTTGCTCTCATTTGCCTGAAATATCCAAGTATTATTAACATGTTTGCTGCTGACGTACAAATATATCCTGCTTAAAAATCAATGTAAATCAAGCATTTTCACCTGTCTTAGCAACTGCATAATTCCTCAGCTGATTGTGCTGGAGAGCTCTTCAAACCCTTTAGAGACTTGGCTAGTCTTGAGTTTCAATCAAAAAATAAATTTTGCGTTTCGGGTTTTTTGTGAGTGATGTCATGAGGTAGATTTTTGGCCATTTTGGCTCATGTTACCTGGCCTTGGGCCTAACCATATTTCGCTGAAGTTTTCATTGGAAACTAGGCTAGAATCCGAATATTTTGAGCATTTGATTGACTTTCCGGCATTTCTGGTCCAAAAGTGATCTAAAAACAAGTAACTAATTATCTAATTAGTGTATTACTTGTTTGGTTGTTTTTAGTGCTTAACTTTTGAACCCGAAACCCTAGCAAGTCACCTAAAGTCTGAAAAGACTGGGATTTTAACCTAGTTTCCAATTAAAACTTGAGCAAAATACTAGCATCTAATGGTTTGGCCCAGAACCAGATAGAGTGGGCCGATAAGGCCTCAAACTATCTCACTAGTAACATCACTCACAAAAAATCCCAAGCCAAAACCAATAATTTTTTTGTCATTGCAGACTTGAAGACATGTCAAGTTTTTTGAGGGTTTGAACAGATCTCTAGTGCAATCGGTCTAGGAGTTATACAGTTGCGAAGACACATGAAAACTGCTTCATTTAGGCTGAAAGATACTGGCTCTGAAGGTATTAACAGTTTAACAGCACAAAACCAACAACGTTGGATTTGAATGTGAAACAAATTTATCAAAGCATGGAATTGTGGTGAACACTCTGCATTGTAGCAAACTGCTCCACCACTTATTATTCTTTGAGTTGTGTGAACTTGTTTAACCAAGAAAAACACTTTGCAGGTACGTTAGACCAGTCACGAATCACCTGCGTGATCAATTCAGTAGTTAGATGAATGTTTGTGGTAGCATTTTTAACACGTTTGCTGACGGTGCGAGAACATATTGTACCTGAAAATCGTGAATTTAACCATTAATTGCGCACCACTTCGCAACTCCATTATCTCCCGTTGATAGTGCTAGAGAGCTGTTCAAACCCTCAAAAGACTCAGCAAGTCTTCAAGTATGCAATGAAAAAAATTTGCTTTCAGGGTTTTTGTGGGTGATGTCATAAGTGAGGTAAGATTTTGGCTCATTTTATCTGGCCTCGGCTCCAACCACCAGGCGGAAGTATTTCGCTCAAGTTTTCATTGGAAACTAGTAGGACAGGAAAAAGTAGGGAATATGGGATTATCATTCCTAGAAAATTTGACATGCTCGTGGGTAATTCTTCACAGCATCACCATAATTTTTGTAAATTTTTAAGTAGTTAACAAAAAAATTTGCAAATCGACTTTGAGCACAACATGTCACATCACTCAGTTTTTGGAAGTGGAGCTGTATGGTTAAAAGCGCACTCCCTCCACAATAAGTTATCAAAGGTTGAGCCATTCTATTCAAAGTGTATTCCCTCCAGGAATCGCAACAGCGATAAGCGCTGTTGCTACATTGTTGCATGTGGTCATGCCAAGTAGCCTATTTGTCAGTCGGGTGGAATGATGGTTTTGAAGTTTAATGGTAATTTAGTCGCAATGTGATCGGAAGGGGCTATGCAAGCTCAGGTTCGTTAGTTAACTGTTGGCGTGTTTGCAGTGTTCGTTCCAGGATTTATCATTTAACTGGCATTTAACCTTGTGCCTGTGCCGCACCAATCAAAGTGATGTGTGCTGTGTATTACTTACACCATTGCAAGAGCAATGACATCATTCCTGGTGTGGATGACAGTCATTACTGTATAAATGAAATCATTAGACCGGCACTGTTATGTCAAGTGCCAGACCATATCAAAGGTGTCAGAAATTTGTTTGTCAACACTATGGACTCCGCGATTCTCTTGGTGATTGTAAATCTGACAAAGGTCTACATGTATCAAAGTGTGTTCACGAGGTGTGATCATTATTTGGAAGAAGAGCATGTTCTGGAACATATAACCCATACACTTTGCAGCTATCCACTGGAATAGGTAGTTGAGAGTATAGGCAGTGTTTTAGAAAAATTTCATAAAGTTCATGGTGTGTCTAAAACCTCTATAAACAAGAAAGCTTTAAAAAATATGAGTGATGAACTAATTGTACGCTGATGCTGAAATGGACCAAACATCAGCCAATGTGATAGCATTGTCATGCAGGCACTGAACTTTCACTTTGAAAGTGGACCTTGGCACTTAACCTCTGGTGTTGAGCAATCACAAACGCACCAAGTTTCTATGGTAGTGGACCAGATAAATCACATGAAATCTGCTTTGACCTTCATGGTATAGACGCGAGCTTGGAAACAATTGATGGTAAAGTGTTTCAGGTGTCATCTGTCCAAGTTTTTCACTTAGTATAAAGTTCTTAGTTGTTATGCAAATGCAAAGTAACTGTTTCAGAACACTGTTTTACGTTTGTGAACAACCTGTCATGGCACTTAGAGTAAAGTTGATTTTACATGGATAGGATGTTAGATCAGTTTATAGTACAGCAGTGTAGTGACAAGCGATTGCAAAACTAGTTGTCATATCACTTTAAGTCCCAAACAAGCCACTTTTTCGACCTGACTTCTCACATTTTTTGCAGCTCTATAACTCGCCAGCCGATTGAGCTAGAGAGCTATCCAAACCATCCACGGATTCAGCAAGTCTTCTACTTGAAATCGAAAAAAAAACGTTTTTTGTTTTCGGTTTGGGTTTGGAGTTTGCTGGGGGCGCGCCACACGTGGGGGTGTTTTGGCTTTTTTTGGCCACCCTTACCTGGCCCTTGACCCCAACCCATTGGGCCATTATTTTGGCTCAATATTTTTTTGGAAACTAGGCCAAAATCCACACCTTTAGAGCCCTTGAATGACTTTCTAACATATCTGTAGCCGAAATTATGGACAAAAATACATGAAGGATGAAGAAACATGTGCACTCATGAAACAAATGTCATGAAAAATGTTGATTTTATGGCACTTATAATACGCAACATGTGTTGAAAATGTGAGTACATTGATCTTCTGCCGAGAATGGTACCACAGTTATGCTAAGCCTGAAAACAAGCATTTTAACACTTTGAGAGCCGGGGTACGATATATTCGTACTTCAATTTCGGCCTAAAACCAACAGTTGTCAGTTGCCTTACCAACACCTTAGCTCCTCTGCCGATTGCCCTAGAGAGCTGTTCAAGGGCTCAAACGAATCGGACAACCTTCTAGTCTGCACCCAAAAAAAATTTTTTGGTTGGGGATTGCGGACTTTTTGTGCGTGACGTCATAAGTGAGGTAGTTTTTGGGCCATTTTGGCTCATGTTGCCTGGCCTAGGGCCCAACCGCTAGGCCAAAGTGTTTCGCTGAAGTTTTAATTGAAAACTAGGCTCGAGTCCGAGTCTTTTAAGCCTTTGATCAACTTTCTAGCTTTTCTGGTTCAAAAGTTATGATCTTAAACAAACAAATCAATTAATTATCTAATTCGCTAATTAGTAACTTGGATCATAACTTTTGAACCCGAAACCTCAGCAGGTCAACCAAAGTGTCAAAAGACTCTTGTAGCCTAGTTTCCAATAAAAACTTCAGCGAAATACTACCATCTAATGGTTTGTGCCCAGGGCCAGGTGAAGGTGGCCAAACAGTCCTCCATTTATGACATCACTCACAAAAAAAACCGCATCCCCCAAGCAAAAAAGTTTTTTCGAGTGCAGACGAGAAGACTTGCTGAGTCTTTTGACACTTCAACCAGGTCCGTAACTCGAACAGGAGTGGAGATATTCCTGCGCAAAGCCACGTGCGATCCAGCTGTTTTTTTGCGAACCGCTTAAATTAACCTGGACGTCAAAGGGTTAATAGCAAAAGTGCTTCTAAAGCATTGTGATGTGTGCCATCAAGAATACATTAATCATGTGCTGTGAACTTCAGATGTGTAGTTATAAGAAGCAGGTTGGATCCAAACAGATTTATTTTCCAACTGTATGAGAGGTTCAGCTTCTCCATATACTGTGTATAAATGTTCGTTCCTCAGTTTGGATTTTCCAAGAATATGCATTATCAGTCTGAAATCTTATTCAAATAGAAAACTATTAGAATAATATTTCAGAACTGAGGATTCATAATATAGTAATGTGAAATCAATTTCCTGTTTAAAAATTTTACTGATTGTTTCAACTGCATCACTTTAGCGAGACTAATTACTTGAATATAGATATGTTCACTCATTGAAAGGTTCGAAAGTGAAACCCAGTCAGCTGATTCCTGGACAACTTACAGCAAACATAGAGCTTCTAATTGTTGAATTTATACTGCTGCTCTGTGATTGTAAAGAAGTCACTCAATCCTTCTACAAATCTATTCACTATTTTTCTCTCATACAGATGATCATTTGTGATTTTGATTCATAGCATTTTCCAGTCAAAAAAGGAAAATAATTTAGTTATATGGTATGGCATTATGTTCACAACTGTTCTAAAGTTTTATATTTAAGAGCAGTGCATCTTAGTAAATGTTTTTACATGGTAACAAAGCTAAATCAATGAAAATATCTCTTGTGAAAATCTGCCTAGATTTTTGAGCTGTATTATTCCAGGTATTGCATGCATGATCTTCTTTGTAAAATCAAAATAACATAGTTCATGAGGACATATACAATATTTATCTTATATTGTTATGATATATTGTAATCACTAATCACCTTTAAGAAAATTTCACATTGGAGCAAATATTTGTGTTAGTGGGCATGCAATTGTGGAACCATGTAGACACACAAAAAGTGAAGTGTTACAAGGGCTGTGCGTCATACGGTTGTAATCAAAGTTTACAATGACCTGTTTAAAATTTGGATTTTACAAGAAGTGTGGAAATTGTCTCATTTATTTCATCACACTGCTTTTTATGTTGGAAGAACATTGTTACATAACTGATGCTTCTGTTACAACCTTTAAGAATGAGTTTTTTAACGATCTGGTTGTCTTGGAAACAAAAATATTCAAAATTAAATTTTGCTGCTGAAAACATGGGCAAAAAAGGGAGGGTTACCAGTTGTGGAGAGGTTAAAACTTGTTACATTGCATTAAGAGGGGTAATCATAAAGGAAAATATCTGAAAAGCTGAGTATATACGATATTAAATTTGAAATGTTACAATGTGCGAGAATGAGATTTCACTGCACAAATGGGCTGCTGGCTGGTTACAATTCGGTCATGTTTGCTGAGACGTTTTGGACATTTCGGTCATTTGTCTCACAGTTGCATTAAAACTCACCATAACAGTGTTTTTTAGCCTATATTTTCAAACATTCTGACCGAAATGACGTAATTTTTTTCAGCCGTTTCAAAAACGTTTTAGTCTATGACTGAAAGATGATAGAAAAAAAACAGCCTGGTGGTGCTGCACACCTCAGAGGAAACACTGATTGTAATCATTGTATTTTAGGAAAACATAGTGACATCTATTAAGTTTCAGGCACTCCTGACCCGTGGTTTTGCATCAAAGCACAGGTGAAGTACAATGAGTTTGTTTTCTTCAGGGTTTCTTACATATTAAGTAGAACTATTTTGTTTGGATGTGGAACTCTTCAATTGTAAAACTGTATTTCTGGCATGGATTTCAGGACTAAAAACAATCAAAATATCAACTCAAACAGGAGATACCAGTATTCCTCCCTCCCATCAGATGAACCAAGTACCAGCAGCGACTATTTCAGTCAAAAATCCAGCCAATTTTCTGTAAAGAAACTAACGTATCGCAAGTCATCTGATGTTCATGAAAGCGAAGCAGCAACTGAACTTACTAAACTACGTGCTAGGACTAGTGCAAGTAACCTAAAGTCTTATACATCTGAAACACAAAGACCACCACCTCCAGATGATGTTGTATACTTGGAAAGAGAAATCCTGCCAACGGACTCATTGCAGTCATTTGCTTTGTTGTATGGATGCACTGTAAGTTTTCCTAACAACTAACTTATTTGGTGTATGCCATTGTTGTTTTCTGCTTTGTGTATCTGCGCATTGCGTGAGCTGCAGTTTTAGAAGTTGAACTTTTGATTGAGAAGCCGACAAGTTAACATCTCACCCAACTGATACTATGTTCTAGAGAAGAATGTTTTGGTTACAATTGCGGGCATAAGTTGAGTCCAAAGCCGAATGCACCAGCTCCTTTTAAATAAGTGCAAGCTTTTTTGCTTTCGTTTTTTTGATTTGCAAAGCATGGAAGTATATTTACACGAAGAAGGTTTTCTTTGCAGAGTTCAGCAACTTTTCAAAGCAATTACAATTTTAGCAGCATGGAAAATGTGCTTTAATGCTCAGTTTTGGAATTATTGCTCTGTATGCACCATGATAAATTTACGTTTCTGTTACACCTCACTTTCTTCAATGAATAAGGCACTAATAAGTGCTCAGACGTGATGCATCTTTTGTGACTGAAAATTTGTCTTTAATCCCAACCGGCATTGTACAAAGGTAGAAAAAGGTCTGCTTCAAGAAGCCTTTCACCATGTCCACCTGTTGTCCTGGTGATGGATTTTTAGTTGCTGTCACCCAAAAGAAAACCAGATCGCATCCAACAGTGAAAGTTGTGAAAGTAGTCGCCGATGCGCTATAAAGTAAATTAAACTGCATAAATTTTCCACATAATAATGATTATTGTTTTGTTTTCAGGTTGCTGAAATTAAACGTGCCAACAACCTCATCACAGAACAAGACTTTTTCGCACTCAGACATATTAAAATCCCGGTCAAGCGCCATGGAATCCTCACAGAGCCCAGCGAAGAATCTAAGAGACGTTCGTTTGCCACCACATCTTTAGGCGGGTGTGCTGCGCTAGCGCAGAGTGCGCATCATGCAAGCAAAACGATTACCGTAAACGGTGAAGCGGTGAGCGAGAGATTTGTGGTGGATACGACTAGCGACGTTTACACGAACTGCAACGGTGAAGTTGAATCAGGTGACAGTATCGAAAACGTCAGCTTAATGAGCACGGATTCGACCACCCAACTCCACTTGCACAAGAACTTCGCTGTCGAACGCAATGATACAAATAAATATTTGAAGAAAGTCGATAAAGAAATCAGGAAAACCGTTCGCAAAAACGATGAGCTTCAGTCGGACAAAAATGAAGTGCTTGAGGAAGTCGTTTCATCGATAGGTTCTGTTGCTTATAGGCCGTTGCTGCCTCCAGGTTCGAAGGCTGATGACTGCGACGGAGCCGATTGGGGATTTAAATGGTGGGCGGTCCTGTTGACATTTGCCGTTGTGCTTCTATTACTTATATTTATTCTAGTTGAATATTACGTCGCACACGAACATTCAAGCGACACTTCTTTGGCAAATTCACCTCCGACGTGATTTGGTCGCCTCGCGTCTGCTTCACCGCGTTTCGCTTTTTGATACTGGTTTATTCACATTTTATGCGATTGCTTCATACTATCGCAGTAAAAAAAAATATTTCTAAGGCACTATAGCGCATGGTTGATTGAAATTCAATACATGCTCGATAAATGCACGTTTTCACCGCAGCCTTTACAAGAGTGACATTTCTGTAGCATTGGACCTTTTGCGCATTCAGTCTGCGCGTGACACAACTTCAGAAACCTTAAATTCTGCGCTTTGATGCGAGCGTACTGCCGAGGTTTTACGTGAACGGATCGTGACTTTCCAAACATCGAGGGACCGCTGTTTATTTTGTCTTTAAGAAGCAGTCTCTTCGGCCTATTTGTGGCAAAAAAATCTTGTACTCCACAAGCACCTTGTTTCATCCGAAGGTCACTGACCTTGCGAATTTTGCGGAAACCATCTGTTTATTACGAAGTTGTGTAGTCTTGAGTGTAGGTGATCATTGATTCAGAGTTAGTTTGGTTTAGGTGTAAAGCTTTGTTGTTTTTAGTTGTGTTGCACAAATGTGCAAAACAAAAATGTCAGAAGACTACAGCAGTTTTGTGTTGAGCTGGTTTGTAGAAACAGATCCTTTTCGTAGATAAATTTTCAAATATTTTTTCTGTAGGTACATTTTTCGCATCGATCGCGCGTGTTACTTGATTTTTGCAATGAAAGTTTTTGACATTTGAAAGGTCTACGAGCAGAAAGTTAACATGGGCGATACAATTTTTTCTGCGCCGTTTGAAGGTTTTATCTTATTAGATAAACGGGGCGTTCTTTCAGATCTACAGCCTATATGTACTTGTGGCCACCATTACCTAGCCTGGACTGCAGTTACACTCATGTTTTTCCGTTTGCTTCGAACGATGAAAGCCAATGGTCCAGGTATATGCATTTTTGTAAGATTTATGAAATTTCCTTGGTAACGCTTATGGGCTGTTGAACAATGCGTGTTGTTGGATGTTTTAGCAACTGGCGCTATTCATGTTAAGATGTCTTGAGTGACAGTCTAGTACTTACTCTGTTGGTCGTTGCCACTATATTATCAACTTTGTCGCCAAGCAGCGGCTAGTACCAAAGCGAATCTCGCAATATGTTTGACAGGAAGTTATAAAGTCTTCTTCTTCCGTCTTAGATATTTTGAAAACTTTATGCACCGTCGCTTGGTGTGACTTGCTTATCTGCGGTCGAACCACGCTTCCTTTCCTCACCACCCATCATGCTGCCTGAGTTCAAAGTTGATTGGTATCTTGTCCAAGTTTCTGCCGTTGTCCCTGCACAAACTAACGCTGTCTCTGCTTCTTGAACCAACGCGCGTCATTAGTGTTTATAACCACAGCTGCCCAATGCATGGTGATGTCACGCAGACTGTGCCCGAAGGTACAGGATCAACTTCCAGTTCGATTCTCGTTAAGCAAAGAGTTGGTTCGAAATACAAATTTTGCGCGTCCAACCGGTACTCCGCATGCTCATACAATGCTCTTCCAGCTGCGTTATTTAAAAGTTTAGTGTCAGCTCGTTAAAATTCCTGAACTAAGTACAAACTTTGAACTTGGATGTGAAATGTTCAAGCGCTTTCTTATCAGGATCGATTCTACGCCCCATTTTGACATTTAAGATTGCAAAGTACCTTGCGGATTGCTTGGTTTTAAGCTGGGCTACGTGAAGAGCGTTTCTTTCCTTTCTGGACACTTCCTTCCTTTTTTTGGAACATTTCCTTTTTCTTTTGTCAAAGGCATTATTTTTACACCTGCAGATGTATAATGCTTTGATACACGCAAATTGTGTATTCTATTGAAGCAGGTTTGTCAAGTGGTTATTGCTCATCCGTTTTAGGAATGCAAGTTCTCCTAAGGCTTAACTAATCAAGTCAGTGATGCTTCCATACGGTGATAAACCCAACTCAGGCATGCATGCTATTATTGTCATGAGTATGACCTTTACCTGATACTGAAAAGCAGAAGATGGAAGTTTGCTCTGAACGCAAACTGGACTTTCTAGATTCACGTTTGCTGAAGCACTGTGCTTCAACCCTTATTAGACTGAATTGTTTCAAGGTTCCGCAAGCAGCGAAAACTTGGCTTGTCTAAGAGTTCGTTCTAGGCGACATCTTCCCTCACTTGCAAATTTGCGTACCTCCGCTGCTACATGATTTGAGCAATCGGCTAAATCTTTCAAACTTTATTTTACCATATTCAAATAACTTAGCAAGCGCTGTCAAGCACCAAGTTTTTCGGCCGTTTTTCTTTTCAAATCAGGGTAAGCGCCGTCGTTTAAGTTATTTGCGAAAACCGAATTAACTTGAGTGAGGATGAGAGCGTACAATACTGTCACATACAGGGATGGCAGTGTCCAAAGAACTCGAGGATTACTCCACTGTTATTTTTGTAGTAATCAGTTAGGTTCCTCATTTTCGGAAAAACGTCCAAGAGGGACATGAAAAAACGTATATGGCCAATAAGATTCCCAGATTGACAGACGTTAAAAAAATATACAGGTCTCTGGCCAGAAATGAAATGGGGATATCCGCCAATTTTCTTCAGATGATATTTCCTTGAAATGCATCCTTCATTCACTCGCCACATTGGTCGCTCCGTATTTTTCCGTGTTTCGAAGATAGGGTGTCAATGATCTGTTTCCAGAAAAGTTTTTGAATGGGGACACGGAGTCACGGACTTCACAAAGTGTTTAAGTTGAACTTTTTTCAATAGTGGTAATAACATTGCAGTTACGTTTTTAGGTTGAAGTACGGGTGAACACCGGCTTTGCTTTGTTTCAACACACTCCAAAATATTGCGCTTTTTACGAAGTATGCAATTCACTTCATTTTTTCTGCACTCAGCGATTGTAACCTGAGGTTGCGTAGCCCCCGCATGAACTAGAAGCACTGAAGTTTAGTGGTTTGCTCCACCGTCGCCTTAGTATCTCCTTTGACAAAGTTGATTTGTTTTTAAGGCAACCCAGCATTACTTTCGGCACTGGTCTTTTCCCTTGTAGCTTTTTTTGCGCGTTGAAGTGATTTTCTTTGACCTCTGTAGACGTTTTTTCCCTGCCTCCCGTTGCACAGTGATCAGATGCTCCCGTGTGAGCGTCGCGTTTGTGGTTTCTGGGTGAAGTGTTTTTTAGCAGCAATGTAGGATGCCCTTCTCGCAGCCACTTCTTGTTACCACTCATCAGTGCCGACAAGAGGTTGCGACAGGCAAACATGCTATAGCGAATATCCTGGCAGCGCCCCAGTCTGTTTTCGCCGCTTGTACGCTGCCAGGGATAACCAGCTGTTCATAGCGCCGATCTGTAGCATGGCTGTACGCCTCGTTTCGATCATTAAAATCGATTCCCTGGATATTTCTAATTCGTTTACCTTTCTTTGTCTTAAAACAGGGGTCTCCAAAACTTTTTTTACCAGAGGGCCACATAAGATATTGCACAGCATTTCGAGGGCCGGACAACTTACGTAATGTGATTGTTTCGGGATATGTTATATTTTGTAAAATCAAAAAGTTTATTGTAAATATATTAATTTTTCATTATTGACAAAATGTCGTTGCGGTCAGATGAAATGGCTTCCCGGGCCGTAGTTTGGAGACCCCTGTCTCAAAACATGAGACACCCGTGCTTTCCAAATGTTTTTGCAACGATTGTCACAAGATGTCAGTGATTCCACCTGGCTACCATTTTTGTTTTTCTTCAGTGCTTCGTTTCAAGTAATGAGATGTCTGGAGTTGAGCTACCGCTTCAACGACGCAACTTTTCTGTATAAAACGGTGACCATGACCCAAACATCCACGAATGAGTATAGGTCAAATGCAATGTTTGTCAAGCGCCTGCAATCTTGTATGTTGTGCGTTAAGTTTTGCCTCAGCTCGATTGCGCTACTTCTCGTATATGTGCCGCAGCCTCGGTTCGTTTAGGACAATTTTTGTCGGCATTTTTACTCTTCAGCTGGCCGTAAATTCTCATCGTGCCTATTCACTAATCGACAACATGCTCGAGACTTATATTCAGCTTTTTTTCGATTGTGTTTCGACCATTCGTCGTTGACGTCTCTTGCGTGCTCGTACCGTCGTGTTGCCGTCTACCTGATTTTATCCCTGAAGTTCCTGTGGTGTTGCTCGTTCAGGCAAACGCCTGCGTGTACGACTCGCGCCCGTAAACGAAAGCTGTCATGTTTCAAACGTAAGCCCAGTAGTCGACGAGACAAAGGTTACTTGCAGCTGAAAGGCTACAAAACCCTGTACGCGAGCTGCTGCCGGCTTCTATACTTTGAAACGTCAAGTTGCTTCCCGTGCTTGTTAAGCGACAGATTGTTTTCCAACTGAGCCAAAAACTTGTGGTGTAAGTCTACTAAGTCTAGTCTAACGGTGCTCATCGCGCTGCTTGTCAGCGCTGAATCCGCGGAACTGATCAAAGAATGCCTCGAAATTATTTTAAAAAGTACCGTCCTCCCCCCCAAAAAACATTTTTAATTGGCATTCAAAATCAGAGTCATGGATTCGGCGCTGTCTCCAGTCATGGTGTCATGTGCCAAGTACTGAAACGCTTTTACCTGTTCAAAAAACTATATTTTGGCACAAACTATTCGACGTGCTGCTGCAGCTATCACGTGTTTCTAGTCACGCAAGCTCATCCGATTTGTTGCAATCCAAGGTTAATCCGCAAATTGATGTCTCGCTTGTTATTAAAAATTTGGATGCGTCGTCTGTGGTCACATTACGCTGGTTTAGAATCGATTGGAGTAAAGTTTTTCCAACCTTAGTCTCAATTTTCAAGGTCGGTCAGACGAAAGATGCGAAACCGAAGTCGCCGAACTTTGTGGCTGGTTCTGAAAGCGCTGCGCACTGCACGCATTGAACACAGCATTGCACGCATCGAACACAGCGCTCAAGGATGTTGCGCCGGTGCGATGAAAGCGCGAAGTCGCGCGCGTGACAAATGATGCTGCGCAGGACGTGGAAGTGGGGAGTGGGAACTTTGCCGAGGGAGAATATTCGCTCGGCGAACAGATATATTGAGAAAAGTGGCGATAGCCGATTCAGCGCCGCGTAGCCACGTTGTAAAGCGAAAGCGTGGTTGCTGTGGTCTTCTTGCCTAAATCTTGTTAGATCGCATGACATAGACGCCTAAGTATCGCCGAAGCGATGTTGCTCGCTACTTTTTTAACAGTTCCAAGTGTCAGATCTATAACCAGATACGAAGTCACGACGGAAGCTCCTAGTTTTTAATTATTTTTTTTTAACGCAACCGACTTAAGTTTCCGCCGTCGTGATGAGCGTTCTGTCACTTCTGTATCGCGAACTTGGTTGCAATCGACGAAACAAATATTCACCACCAACGTTGCCTTACAAGGCCCTGCCCGCAACTTTGTTAAATGTTTCTGGGAGGTTGTGTGCGCTCCATACGTACTACAGACTTCTCGTTCAAAAATTACAAGTTCAAAATCGCACATGGCGTTAAATTGATGGCTTGCTCCCGGCGACGATGGATGCGAGCTTCGCGTGGATTACTTAATCGCTTTGCTGTACATTGTTGTTGTGTGACGCTCGTAACGTTAGCTTATGACGCAGCGGTCGAAAATATTCGTTCACGGGCGCTTGTAGCTGTTATGGTGAGAGTGTGTTTGCGCTTGAATTTGCATTGCCCTGAGCTTCCCGCTGTGAGAACAACGTACAGTAGTGTTCTCTTGGTGGTCGACCATTCGCGTTTTTTTCTCTGTTGTGCAATATCGTTTTAAGAATCGAATAAAAGTCTTACCGTTTTCCGTGCATTGCCTCGTCAGGTGTTGTTCGTCACGTAGGAAGTCGCCAGCCTTTATCCAGAGGCGTGTAACGCGCGACGAGAGCGTAGCCGAGGTGCGAGACAAATGGCTTTCCCGGTCGCTTTTTGCCTCCGATGCTGGTCTCGTCACTGGTCACATTGAAGCTCGTCTGCGCCTGGTAATTGCCACCCTGGCTGAGCCGCCAATTCGCAGATCGCAAAATACGGTCGTTTGTTCTTGTGTTTGATGGACCGAGTAACTAAATCTCAAGGTAGTTGCGAAACATCGCAAATGTAGTTCACTGATTTGACCAAACGGGTTTATATCAAATTGACGTAAATGACTGAACACCGACGTTGGGTGCTTCTGCGAGAGGCAACTCAAAACATGCGCTGGAGCATACGTTTTCCCGATGAACTAGTAAAGTTCCAACGTAATGATTTTTTTCAAACGAATTCTAGGAAACGAAAATCTGGGTTATACCTTGCCTTACCGCCAAGAACCCAAACCAAATAAATGCACGGCGCATATTGATCCAGTTGTTGATGGTTGACGCGTTTTGCATTACTGAACAGTGTGGTATGAAAAGCAAATTTTGGAAAATGACGACAATAGAACAAAAGACAGCTGCTGGTTGACTCGCAACGTTCGGGGCACGAAGTTGCACTCAACTGTGCAGGCTTATTGTTGGTAGGAAAGCTAGAACTTTAATATACCCTCGTGGTTTGCTTGAAAATTCCCATTCGTTTTCAAATCCTGGCACCTGGCTCAACTTGATAAAATCCAACCGTTCAGTGTTCTGATAACAAGATTTTCTTCACAGCTCTATGACGTTTACGATACGGGCCGTTTGGACACGTATGCCTTTCGGAAATCATGATACAATTTGTTATTATTGCAAGTGGCCGACAACATGCACAGAAATGCATCACAGTCGAGTTTGTTGTTGTAAGGATCGATTTTCGCTGAAGTGCCCTTGTGGTCGGCGATTGCGAACACCAGCACGCTGAACTATGCGTCTGACAGGGCGATACTGGTGGCACAGTACAAGCTCTTGACTCTGCCGTCCCGTTGGGTGAACTGGGTTCCTGCTTATGGCCTACTACAGTAGCCTGCTAGCATTGCAGTGAAGAATCAAATAGCCTCATGCGTTTAGCCACCACCAACTTGGGGATATTTCAAAAGCTAAGGCTTATATAAACGGCTTGTGCAAAGAGCATTCTCGTTGCTTCACAAAACATTGTCCTTCATGTAAATCAGAGACAGTTAGCGAAGCTCTTGAAAAAAGCCCAAGCTTTACCGCTTGATGAAAAATAAGACTTAATTTCAAATTTGTGTAGGTGAGGCACAAGTAAGGGTTGCCTTACTTGGTGATTTTTCAAGATAACCTGTTGGGTGGTCACTTCACTGGGTATTTCTACGCACGGCCGTAAAAATCAACCGTGGAATTAACAATACAATCGTTAACTCGAATTGAATAACTACGTTCTTATCTGCTGACAAACGTTTGCTCGTACCTTCATAAAAGTGGCATACTTTAACCTTTTGCAAGACACCCCATACATTTGTAGAAAAGTTATTTAAACCATGAGCATTAGAAGTTGCAATATTTGTTTTTGGAAAAGACAAGAGAGGGAAGTTTAATTTAGTGTCCCCTATCAAATGTTTAGAGTCGCATGTATCGTTGAGCTTAGACAGCTTCGTTCTAATTATTTCAGGCGTAGTGGTGGATCCAGGAGGGAAATTTTGCGCAATTACGTCCCTCCTAAAAGACCACAGCACCCCTTAAATCGTATGACTATTTTTGTTCTTCACTTACTTTTTTCCTTTTTCTCCGGATGCTCCACCCTCAAATAGCAGGTCTAGATTCACCGCTTGCTTACGTTGCGAAGCCAAGCGAAAATTTGAAAGATGTATTTCCATACTCATCACATTTCCAATTACTTACTCGAATCTGAGTTTGTCATGCTTTGTGAAGCAAAGCGAAATATAGAAATTTCTTGAATGCCGCGAGGCAGACAAGTAGATTGCTGTTAGCAACACAGAGTCACGTTATAAAAACCTTACAACCAAAAGACGGGAGCAAAAGGTTAAGTAAAATCAAACCCACTTATAAACATTCAAACATCAGCTCTTCAAATATTTGCTTTGTAGAAATTTCATGTGAGAACAAATTTTTTGCTTGTTTGCAGAGTTTGTTATAAAATAATTTGAAACAACAAATTTCAATTTTTTCGTATTATTGTTTTCTTTTGTTCCATTTTAGCACACTGCAAAATTGACTTGCATAAAATTGTTGTTCAAGTCAGAACCGTCGCCAGAAAGTTTTTAATAGGGGGGCTTTTGCGTTTCTGCGGGGAGGATTTAGGTTTGTGCAGCGGGCTTGACATTAAAAATTGACAAAATCTCAACTGATTTATAGTGTTTCATGTTTCAATTTGGGGGAGCTTTGAGCCTTGTTTGGGGGGCTAAGCCCCCGGTGACGACGGGACTATCGTTCAAGTATTGAATAAACTCACCTTTTTCACCTCAACTTGTTACCTTTCAAGAAAGTGCTATAATACACGAAAAGCGGAAGTGCTGAATAGCCTTATAATGAATATCACGGCCAAAGACAACGATACAAATGACTTTTGCAAGACACCCCATACATTTGTAGTTTGAAACGTTTGCAATATGTAATTCGTATCGTTGTCTTTGGCCGTGATATTCATTATAAGTGCTATAATGATTGGAAATTAAACTATCGCAAGTCATCAAAAAAGTTGGGTGCCACTGTGTCGGTCAAGTCGCACAAGCAATCCGACTCACACAAAAGCTAATGTTACAGCAAACCGCACCGATGAAATACAGTGTTAATTTCATGTTTGACAACCCTCGATGGTAGGCAGCCTTCTTCCGTTCTTCTGACGTCATTTAAACACTGCCCTGGTGTGTGAAACTTGCACCAAGCACACAGGGTTGCGATAGATTTTCAACAATACCATGAATGAAATCTGTGCATATACAAATCTTCATGTGACGATCCAACAATATTTATTACACCCACGATTGCGGATAATTCTTCGATGAACATTCAAACCACGAACGCTATTGATTCATAACTACTACTAATAAGTGCAACTGTTGAGTTGTTTGCTGCTGCGTGTTAAGGCCTTTTAGAAACAATCTGTCAACACTGGTTAGGGGTGAAAGATCCAGCGAAAAGCAGCGTCCCTTTCTCGCTAACGAAGCTAAAACTTGGAACTTTTATGAACTTAAAACATGTGCGTTCATGGGCGTCGGAAGGATTTTTTCCAGGGGGGCCATGAGGGGATTTTTCCAAACTTTTTCTAGGGCGGGCCAAAAGTGGCGAAATTAGATTTTTCCCACTCGAAACTAAGAAAACAACCTTTTTTTGCTGAAATTTTCAAAATCCGTGGGGGAAAGGACCCCCCTTTCCGACGCCCATGTTTGAGTTTGAATCAGCATGCGATGTGAGTTATTTAAGTCCAACATGTACTCAAATTTGTGATTTTTGCATTGCTGTTTAAACATATGATTTCCAAATAATCTTTCTTTTCATCGTGTCCTATCGTAAGGTTTTTCTTAAGCACATTTACGCCGAATAGAGTGGTTTCATTTGTTTCGATATCTTTTTGAATATGCTAGTGCCCCAAGGACACATCGCAAGTCCAATCAGTCTACGGCTGATTGCGTTTTTTGTGATTTACGATAAAATGAACGAATTTTTGAAATCATCTCTCAACATAAGCTTAAATTCGCGTTTTGGGGCTTTTTCTACGTGTATTGTTTAAATTATGAGTCTCATAATAATTAACAATTGCAATGACCAGTTTACTTGCATATCAAAGGAATTGTTTGTGCAGTATTCCATTTCTGTGTTTGGGCAACAACGAAACAGAAATCGCTCGAAAAAGCAAACTACAATTTAGTTCGATCTCTAAAAATTTTGTCTATAAGTAAGATTTTAGCTGAATTATCTGGTCGCCCAATTGACTCGGATCAACTTGCTTCGACGTTTAACTAGCTTTCACCATGGGCGTCGGAAGGGGGGGGGCCTTGGTCCCCCCTGGATTTTGAAATTACCAGCAAAAAAGGTTGTTTTTTCAATTTCGAGGGTTAAAAACCAAATTTCACCACTTTTGGCCCCCCCTGGAAAGAATTTTGGGAAAATCCCCTACTGGCCCCCCCTGGAAAAAATCCTTCCGACGCCCATGGCCTTCACTAATATTTTTCTTAAAAAGTTACCTAGTTTAGGTCGGCATTGAAAAATAGGCGTATATGAAGACAGCTGTTGACAATACAAAAACCAGAAGCGCGTAAAGAAGGATGTCAGCTTTTTGATCCTGTTCTATGCTGGTGATTTTGTTCAGTTTCGCTTTCTTCTCTTCCTCACTCATATCAATTTCAGTTGCGTTGTAGCCACAGAACCAATCATAACCTCTTCTCCAGATAGGTTTCCTAGGAACGGAGTTTTCATGATCTGTCGTGAAAATCATGGTTTTCTGAATCGTGTCACGTTATATGTTGCACAGAAATATCCCAAACAAAGAGCTTAAACTGGTTTCATGCGTTCTGTTTTTTTCCTTAGCAATAAAATAAACCGTTTTCACACAAAACAGTGACATCTTTTCATTGATAAATATTTTTCCATTTGTCACTTTCCGTGCAATATTAGCCTCTTTTTTCTGGCTATTAAGTGATACTGCAGAATTACGAGAAACTTGAGTACGTCGTTCGTGTGGTCGACGCACCAACCAAGAATTCAAACACTCCCATATTAACTTCGTTCAAATACAAACAACTTTTGATTGGAGACAACCACTGAATCTTCGTAGCATGGGGCACACGAAACTCGAACAGCATTCTTCGTTTCAAATGCTTTCAACCAAAGATCGATGCTTAACTGTCAACGTATCGGGCGTATGTTTTTCTTTTATTTAGTAAAGAGATTTTGGAAAAAGATGCGAAGTTAGGTTTTTGGAAAAAGATGTGCAAGTTTAAAAGAGACTTATGCAACCAGGGACGTAGTGCGTTGTATACATTTGATGGTCTGACCAACATTTGTCTTCACAACACTCATGTAGTTTCTAAGAAGTCCATCCATGACTTGGAAAAAAGTATAAAAGTCACTGTTTCAGCCATTTTTTTTCACGAAAACACTCCTCAGCCTCTGAATTATGCTAGTTTGTGCATAAATTTCTATTCAAATTTTGCCTTTAGGGTGAAACCGTGAAACAAATCAGGCGCTTGCCTCGGACCCCGATGTCTGAAATGCCGTGATGCCCCATTTCCAGTGTCGATTAACTTATGTGTTTTACACGTAGGTTTTCTTACTAATTCTGCTTCAAAGCAATGCTTCGAATTCAATCAGGTTGGAACAAATTATCACTAATGTATTACTTTTTGCAAGATGCAACTCTGCAACAGATTTTTAATTCGGTGCCAAGGTACGTTGTTCTACGTACGTGCTTTTATGCACAAAGTGCCAAAGTACGTCGATCTATGTAATTCAAATAACGTCAAGCCGCATAGTTCCATGGTAAACCTTCTCTCTTCGTAAGTATGTAAAATATCGTGTTGAGTCTCTGGACTCGTTTACTCTGGTTTAGAGTGGTCACAAGTGTTTTCTGGTGCAAGAATTTTTTTGAAACTAGACAGGAAAGAGTAGGCAGATTTATGAGACCAGCAGATTGTTTTGAAAAGATCTGAGAGTTGCGAGCATCGTTTTTTGCAAGGGATTGTTATATAGATTATTATCACAATATGTATACGAGTAGTTTTAAATAGTAGAATATGCAATATCAAATCATGCGATGCATGTAAGTTTCATATCTTCTGTGGTTTTTCATGTTGCCTGAATGCCTACTTCTGTCGAAGAAACCCCTCAAAATGTTTTGCTCGGGCCTCTCAATTCTTCGATCCACCACTGTTCAAAGAGTTTCATAACCTTCCTTTGCAAGCCACTCAAAGAAGGCAAGTTTTCTGGTAAACCTCAAGCATTGAAAAAAGTTATAAACAGTTTTCCATCGACACTCGGTAGCATTACCAAACCTCATTTTAAATAGTTCACGTAAATGTGATTAAAAAATATAATTGTTTTTTATTCCGTCGGTGCTGCTCTATTGAAATTGAAAACAGTGTCAAGGGCGTCGGAAGGATCTTTTTCCAGCGGGGGGG
>JGI24021J15306_10000384_pt1 | contig 32111 bp, 21 predicted proteins | sample Ectturendosymbi1_FD_15306 | JGI IMG/M metagenome (IMG submission 15306)
ATAGGGGAGGAATAAAAAAAGTTTTGTGTCATGGGGGAGGAATGAAAAGTTTGAAAATGAGCAAAGGGAGGAATGCATCAAAAAAGGTTGGGAACCACTGGCTTACATCTTACCCATGTAAAGTCAACTTTACACTAGTGATGTGACTTGTTGTTCACAAATACAAAAAACAATGTTCTAAAATATTCAGTTACTTTGCAAAACAACTAAGAACTTTGTTCCAAGTAAAAAACTTAGACGGATGACACACAAAAAGCTTTATCATCAATTGTTACCAAGTTGCGTCTATGACATGAAGGTCAAAGCAGGTTTCATGTGATTCATTTTGTCCATTACCATAGAAACTTCGTGCATTTGTGATCACACATCGTTAGATGTGAAATACCAAGTTCAACTTTTTATTGAAGGTTTAGTGCTTGCATGACAATGCTGTCACATTTGTTGATGTTTGGTCCATTCCAGCATACAACCTGTTCATTGCTCATTTAAATATTTATTGTTGTAGAAGTTTTAGACCCACCCAATACTTCAGGAACAAGAACACTGCCCATCCTCGCAACTACGAACTCTGTTGGATAGCTGCAAAGTATGTAGGCTATAGCGTCCAGAACGTGCTTTGTTCCCAAATAAAGATAAGATCTTGTGAACACACTGTGATACACATCTATGTCAGATTTACAATCACCAAGAGAATCACGGTGTCTGTAGATGTTGAGACACAAATTTCTGACCCCTTCACTTTGGTCTGGGTGCTTGTTACAACAGTGAACAAACTTCACGTGATGAAAGATAGTTTTCTTCATTTGTTGCGGCCCTTGTTGCTTTTAGAATTTGAAAAAGTGCTGCAGCATCTGCTTTTTCTTGCAACTTTACAAAATACTCCTGCAGGAAGTGTTCTTTCATATGCTTTTGCAATTGTGCAAACATAGATTGGTTCTTATCTTTTACTGAGGCTAATACTGTCTTGCTTGGTGTTGTTTGTTGTTTGGCCCTTGAGGAACTTCAGCCTCCGGGAGCATCAAAGCAATATATTTGGCAAAGAGGAAATCCTCGGAAAATACAGTTTTCTAGATCTGACTTGTATTTTTGAAAATGGGTGAGGTAGTCTGCATTCCAGTCACTCATTATTGCCAAAAAGGACATGCACAAAGATATGGCCCTTGGTTTGCAGAAGGTCACATGTACTTGTTAAGTGTTTCACTCAGTGATCCCAACTCTTGGTACATATCCATGCACACAAGTATCTTGGCTATAAAATCTAGAGTTCTGATGCATCAAAGAAGGTTATCAGCATCCTTCGCGTGTCACTGGAAGCAATGGTCTCTAACACACACGAGACAACAGTGTGCTTTTCCAGAAAGTTATTGAAAACCCTGTGAGCATATGCTTCAAATCTAGTTTCAGAAAAACACACTGGTGCTTTAAAGCACACACTGGTGCTATGCTGAGATGCAGGCTTGGTCAATTGGAGACTCGAGAGTTTTGCCAAATGAAAATACGCCACTGTCTTTGCAAACTTCACCAATCATTTCTGTTGATTGCAACAATTGGGAAGGGTCCCACACAAAGCTTACTCAAAGCCTTTAACACCATTGAAAGCCTTTAACACCATTGTTCCCACACAGCCTTTAACACCATTGTTCCCACCATTGTTTCCCACACAAAGCCTTAACACCATTGTTTGCCTGAATTTTTTTTCAATGTTGAAATAAAAATACTGTCCATCAAAACCTGCGATTTCATTATTTTCAAATTATTGTATTTGGTACAAACTGCTTGAATGTCTCCAGCAATTGTATTGCCATCATGCTTGGTGACTAAGTCCATGTCCATTGATACCAGTGCAAAAAGACTAGGCATGCCTGGTTTGAAAAGAACTACAGCAAATATTTGATCAGTTCGGCACCTTGTCATAAAGTTTGTCAGCGATAATGCCAACATGTGGTACATGGTGTAGCTTTCACCGGTATACACATCTTTCACGCGATTGTCACTTACTTGGGAATTTTACAGGCATGCAAAATCTATGTTGTCACAATAATGACAAAATAGTCCACTTGAATTAAGTGGTAAACTTCACGAAAAGGATGAGTATGCTATTTTCGCAATATTTCTTTGTCTCTTTGCAGTCAAATTGCCTGAATAATTTCGGCTGCAACAAAGTGATCAAAAACCTGCATGGAGGTTTAAAGAACAATTGCTTCTTTTTTGTGCGTCCGTAGAAATGTGTTGAAACAAGCTTTTCACTTTGACACCCAAAAATCTTAACAAACCTTTGCATGTTTTGTGATTAATTTTTTATCCTCTTCTGTACAGCACATCTTTGTAGTTTGTTAAATCTGGTCTGTCGTCATCATTTGTCTGGTATGAAAAGAGATGTGATAACAAAATTTTGACGATCATCACAGTCAACTCACAATCTGATAAAAATATTTGCTTATGTATCCCTGCAGCACACGTGCACATATTCAGAAATCACTGTTATCCCACTAAGTTTAACGTCTGCTGGTATAAATGTGTACCTAAGCCAGGGGTTTTTAAAGTTTGCCTCAATATCCCCAGGGATTAGACGTTGGGCTTGGGGGTATTCAACAGTGTTGGGAAGTAAAGTCCCACATCTGGAGTCAAGTCCTCATTATAAGAAGCTGGACTTGCTTTCATCCAGATTAACTTTTCTAGCAATGTGGTACCCACATGAATAAGATTGGTGCTGATGAATGCGAAGCAGCCTTTCCATTGACCTTTTTCCTCACTACACAGTGAATATTTCTTTATCATTTCTGTTTTATTTCTTATTTTTTGTTTTTAAACATAGTTGAAAAAGGTATCCACATTGACAAAAATTTGAGTTGGGGTATTGAGGTGTTAAAACTTTAAGGATCACTAACGTAAGTTGTGTAGTGGTCTCTCTTATAGTTTATTGGTATATTTTTTATGTTCATGAAAAGCAGGTGTGCAAATCTATTCCAGTCAGTGCTGCAAAAACAAATCACCTTACCCGTGCAGCTGTATATATAAATAAAGTTCATTATGGATCATCACCCAAAGCAGGCAACATAAATGAATAATATAAGAGCCATGAACGTTTATGCAAAATCAGTTTCCTGCAGTTTTTGATAATATATTATGCGTATTTTGCAGGTTTATTTCCAGTTCCTGAACTTTGCTATGATTGTAGCCTCTGCTCTAATGATATGGAAAGGTCTCATGATAACTACGGGAAGTGAAAGTCCAATTGTAGTTGTTCTTAGGTAAGATTTGGTGTGACATTTTAATATTAGGACGAATACTTGTTTAAGTCAAAACCAATGGAGAAAAATGCAAAATACTGCTTTTGTGTGACTCAGTTTCCTCTTTTTTCAATCATTACAAAATTTCTTCTGGTGAGCCTGCGCTTGTTGTGACTTGTTGAAGAAAATAATTTGCACATATTTGCAAAAAAATTGTGACCAACATTTTGTTTCAAAATTCACAGAAAATAATTGTCTGTTGAAAAAAGTTGCTTTGCAGTATCAAATAAATCTTTTTTGATGTTATACAAAGTAAAGTATGAATTTTAATGGCTGAGTTTTCTTTCTCAGCCTTTTTATTTGATTAAAATCCATGTGATGTGAAGAGAAACATTTATTCTGATTGGTACGTGTCCTTGGGATCTGTGCAACTTAGTTTATCTGCAGCTGTGAGCTTCATACGTTTTTTGTCAGCTTGTGTGCAAATACTGATGTTTCACTTGCTATTTTGTTTTAAGTACTACTTTTTTATGGGTATAGTATTCGAATCTTGATGATAATGCCATAGCTGACATTGGGACTGCATTCAATTTTGAGTTCGTCTGAGACATGAAGTGTATGCTAACATGCTTTTGCAGCATATATACTTCATTTTCTATGTTTGATGAAACTATCCATATGTTTTGGAGGTTTTAGTGATGAACATCTTGAACAACGATTATCTTTTCAGTTTCCAATGCTTTGTCACAGAGCAACTGTTGCTATTAATTCAGTACCTAACCTGTGGAACTTACTGTTTGTTGGAAGGCATCAATTAAACTTAGCTCTGCTGTCACATTAACGACATGCAATTGACAAAACATGAATGCTGCTGCAACAACTGCCATAATTGGTTAGGGTTTGCTTGCAAGTGCTGGTGATGAAGCTAACTCCAAAAACTGGAAATACCTACTTTTCTCAGAGGGAGGTTTCATATAAAAAGTGAAGTGGGAGTAAAAGATCTAAACAAGCATTTTGATTTCTTCTAAATACGTATTTCATCTGTCATAGTTTGATGGAGTATTACTGTACTTTGAAATTATTTGTCACATCAGACTTGATCAGCCAGGTGTAAAAAATGTTTTGCTTAAAAAATCGGTTTTGTGAGAAAATGTTCGTTTGAAATTTTTGAAAGCAAAATCACATCTTGAAGCTTATGTTGCCTGTACCCACAATGCTAAGTACTGAAAATGTACTGAACCTCTTACTTAGTGACTAGATAGCCCAACATTAGTTTTTCACCCCACATCTATGCATTTAGTTGAAAAAGTAACCTGTGCGAGTAAACAACACATGCACTAAAGGTTTAAGTACTTCATTCTGCGAACATAAGCCTGGACCATCAAATTATATATTGGCACCATCCTGGAATAAAAGTTGCAAAATCTGTTTAGACATAATCTTATGTCAGTGAGTTACCTGTTTTGCGATGTTTCTGGTATTATTGTAGAAGTGTTGTTTTTTTTCTAAATGAGCAGGTAAGAGCACTGCGCTGCTCAGCTAGTCAGATTTACACAATATATCACATGCTTTCATTCTTGTAAAGTAATTCTCCTTTGCTCAAATTTTTCCCTTTACTCTTTTGTTCCACTTTACTGCTTCTTGTGTTCTTTTTCACCAGTGACTACAATGAATCAAGAACAATTGAGTTCTGGTTTCTTGATGAAATTAATAGAATTCTGACGTTTCAGTGGAAGCATGGAACCTGCGTTTTATCGAGGTGATCTCCTCTTCCTTACAAACTATCAAGAGGATGAAATTCGTGCGGGCGAGATTGTAGTTTTTAAGATAGAGGGAAGAGACATTCCGATTGTTCACAGAGTCATCAAGGTTCACGAAAAGTAAGTATCAAATTTATCTGCTTTTTTCTGTCTACATGTACTGAACCTCTTACTTAGCGACTAGAAAAATCTAAAACAGGAAAAATTGAATTTTTATTATTGGAATCGGCGATTGTCATGGAAATCGACCGTTTGGACGGAAACCAAAACGCTGCGAACCGAGCTTCTCAGTAGAAAATTGCTATTGATTTCTCTCCAAGTTTTCAGGGCAGCAGAAAATATTGAAATATCGCCCAAACACAAAATTCAAAATTTCGAGTAGAAACATATTTAAAACCAAAGACAAGTTTGTGGCAATTTCAACACTTTCACATAAAATCACCGGAGTGTCGCAATATGGACAAATGTGTTGAACACATTGTTAAAATCTAATAAAATGACCCGCCGATGTGTTGCTGGCAAGTGTTCTAGACCGTATGTGTATTTTTTTTTATATCAGCGTTGTCTGGTGTACACCACCAGAAATACGTTGCATCGTCACACAAGCAATGACGTCCCACGCCCAGACTTCAATTGTTTTAGTCGAATGAAAATAAAGTGCTAGGCTGTCTAGAAAGGGTGGCGTGACCTGTAATCACCGCCGATGTACCACTTTGTGAAATTGTTGTGTTCGCAGGCCAGACGGTAAAATCAAGTTTCTGACCAAAGGCGACAACAACGAAGTCGACGATCGCGGTTTGTACAGACCAGGACAATTGTGGGTCGAACGGAAAGATGTCGTTGGACGCGCGAGAGGTTTCATTCCATACGTTGGCATGGTTACGATCATAATGAACGATTATCCAAAGTTAAAGGTATGATTTATTGCTGTCCCGGTTCGATGAAATTGTTCATGACCGACCATTATCGATGCGCTCACCCCAGTGTCAAGTATTTGAATCAGTGCTGCGCGTGGGTAAAAGTTTAATCGGACTCTTGGCAATTCACATCCAGCCGCAACCAAATTGGCAGAGATGCTGAATACCGTATTTATTCGGTGGTAAGCTTGTAAGCCGCACGAAATGGTGTTAAAAAATTAATGCAAACCACACTTAGCTTACCTGAAATTCTGAGATCTTTTCGCGTAGTAGCACGTTTCACCTTTAGTTGGCAACCTGGTAATGAAGCTTACACCACTACCATTGTCTTCTGTTCATCATAATCCCTTCTGTGACGGATATGCACGTGATGCTGAAGAAAAATATAATGCGAGAAGAGTTTGGTCGAAAAAAACGTAGCCAAGGAAAAGCTGAACGTCATCTGTACATTTCGATCAGGTAAAGAAATAAAAAATGTAAGCCGCCATTGAAAAGCTGCACGAAATCATGAAAAATAAACTTTGTAAGCCGCGGCTTATAATCCAATAAATACGGTACAACCTTTTCTAGAATTTGATAGTATGTGTCTAGGATTCTAATACTGTGGTCCACGGCATGGACCAACAAAGATTATGAAATAGTAACTGAGGAGGAGTCTGCAAAACAATGATTGACTAGTTGTGGGCGCTTAAAAACAAACGCGAATACGTTTCTCAAAAGAAAAGTTTTTGTCAAACGTGTAATTTCCATGCACAACTGTGACTGATGTATCCAAAGCAGTCACCGGAGGGTCCAAGCTGTTAAGCGGAGGAAGTCTGTGATGAACTGAATAAAACTTCGGAAGTCTCGCACGCCGCTACAGAAACACCAACGCAAAACGAAACCATGCTGCGCGTTCGAAAAACAACCGTTTGCATCCACAGCAGAGGTGTGCAATATTCCCTCTAAGGTGCGCAGCACCACCAGACCCACTTGCACAGTGAAATCTCATTCTCGCGCACTTGCAACATGCCAGCTACCTATCAAGATTCGGCAGTACACCCGGACAAAGTGTATAAACATTGGAAATGTACGAAAACGCGGATAAGCTGTTTGGATTAAATGTGTACCTTGTTCGTATTATGGTAAGATTCTATACTTGTTCTAATAATTCACAAAGTTTGTAATTCATTCAGAATTCGGCTAACTCAGCTTTAAAATATTCATGTTCACTGAAACAAACATTTGCTCAGCGTAAAATTTTCGTGGAGGGAACACTGGCGGTGTGACGTGCACAAATGGGGGGAAGCCGAACACAGCACGCAACGGGAAAGCAGTGTATGCGCCTTAGTTGGCGAGCAATGCATCGGCCACCAGAAGCAATGCCACGGCGACTGAACTAAACGTTGAATACATGGAGTGGCTCTGAGTAGATGACGCATCGCGCTGTAAGGCGGGCGATGCTCCCAATTCACTGGCGACTGTGAAAAGGACAAGACGGGATCTGGAATCCCTGATACATAAAAAAACGTGTCTTTTCGGGCAGGGGAACATTTCGTGCTTTCTCAAGTATTTTTACATTCACAAGTCCGCGCTGAGTCGTACCGGTACTGGATTTCATAAACTTTCGTAGGAAACTTGGTAAAGTTTTCCTACAATGGACACTCTGCGTTCGATCAGCACACTCGGAAGAAGGCTGGATTTTCTGACAGAAGCTCGTTTGAGCTAATTGTCGAGAACGTTCGCAAGTGCAAGATACAAAATGTGTATGCGCAACCATTGTCTCGTTTTTCAAAGTCTCTCTCTCTCTGCTTAGAAACAGACACTGGCGGTATGTAGCGAATCGGTTTGACCAGGTTTGAGGGGAAAGTGCAAGTGGTATTGAGGAGAAAGTTTAAACATTAAAATGCATGAAGCAGGTGGTAACTTCTTACTATGGGCAGTGACGTGGTGTTGTTTTTTCGTGTGTTTGATATCTTATAAGTGTCGCCCGTTCTCCTTGCGCCTTGTGGTCAAGATCCTCATTTCTGTTAAAATGTTTTTTTTTAGAGAAATTTAATGTTACTCACTGACATGATCTGGGCTTGGATCTCTGTGGTGCAGGACAGACATAGCCCAGTGTGGTATGACGCGGTCGCAAAGACAACGAAACGCAAAGGAGTTGTGCCCGAGTTCTGCCCAACTAAATACAGAGGCGTACTAAACGTGTATTAGGTATTAAAGGGCCATGCATGTTTTGATTTTGTTGACTTGCGTTCAGTTCCGTTCTATATAACAGTTTTGCCAAACCTGTTTTCACTCATCACTCATACCGATGCTCATACTTCCAGCTGCATAACCACTTTAATGCAACCGAAAATTTCAAGCGCAAATATTTTGCCGACATTCAAATATTTGAGCTTATTTTGTTCTGACCGCTAAACTCGACGTAAAGCCACAAAGCGAACCATCACCCCAGAAGCGGCCGGAGCAAGTGCCAATGCATTTATCACTGTAGTGCAGTTTTCCGATTTTTTTTCATAAAAAAAAACTTTTTCATTTGCAGTACGCAGTTCTGGCTCTTTTGGGAATCTTCGTCTTAATACACAGGGAGTGATGGCAGCGTCTGTTCGTTTCGGACACCACCCGGTGCAAGTGGAGGTCCTTCATCGATTGTTCGATTCAAACTCGCCCGAGCTCCATCGTGTTTTCTGTTTTTCCGCTTTAGTGTTTGTCGAGTGCGTCAGCTGCTTGGCCGAGAGGCAAGCTGCTCCTCTAGCGACTTCCTCGCGTTGAAATCCTGCGGCTCCAAAATCACACGTATTTTTGCGGTTCGAATGCACGTTTTCAGTGTTGCCGATTGGTTTTCGTCGGACACGAAAAGCGTTCTTGAAGCGACTTGAACGCAGGAAGGTGACGAAGATTTGGGCAAAAGACGTTTGCAGTGCTTTCCGTGTGTGGTTTTATCTTCGGTGTTTGACTCTGCCTTGCGTCTTGTCGTGCGGTGTTTTTATTTTTCTTTTTAGCGAAAGATTAATAAGATCAGGGTCTGATTATTACGTCCTAGCTTTTTGTTGTGACGCAACGTAAAAAAAAAACAGATCGATCCACCTTCAAGCCGCAGTATACGGAGAGTAAATGCGCAAAACGGTGCAGGCGCTCAATCGCGCTTGGATTGCGAATGGATTCGTTGCTTGCATACCGCCGAATACGTTTCAGTAAAAAATGGATTATTTTGTGAGAATCTCTAAGCCGATGTGGAGGTATCTTTTACGTTTCTCAATGAAAATGTTTCTTTAAAAAGATTATGAGCTAAAGGAGCCGCAGCCCCCTCCAACGGGAGGCATTCCTCTATTTCAGTGGTGGGGAACCTATTTACTATCACGGGCCGCATGAGATGTGGAGTAGCGCTGGCGGGCCGCAAAAATTATTTAATTTTATTTCAAAACTACTTTTATCTTCTTTTGGAAGATAAGGAGAGAGAGAACTGTGTTACGGATTGAGAGAGAATTCTCTTGGCTTACTGACTGCTTGACGTTCGTTTTGACGCAGTGTTGTGTTCCGACTTGAGTAACAAAAATTCTGATGCGGGCCATATCAAATGGCCCGCAGGCCGCAGATTCCCCATCCCTGCTCTATCTAATGCGAATGCCCTCCTGCAAAGAAGTCTATTATTGCAGTGGTCTAGTGTTAATCGTTACTGCAAAGCAAGATGTTTGTCGTAGACATCTCTTGACGATAGCGACGGTCTGGCATTGCGTGAGGCAGAAGACCGACCTAGACGCCCGTAAGCGAACCCAGTTACCGAGCGTTATTGGCCGAGAAGGCCATTTGTCGTCAGCTTGTGGCGTGTCTTGCTGTCGTCGTTTGCCGTGTTTGTCTGTTCTGTCGTTTCTCCTGTTTTTCGAACGCGCACTGCTCCGACAAAAACGAACCTGTTCAAAGCCGTTCCATCAAAATCCTCGTTTTTCACGTCTTGTCTACACCGTGGGCGTTGCAAGGATGTTTTACAGAAGGGGAGCAATAGTGGATTTTTCCGGGGGGTAACCGAAAAGATTTTTCGGGGGAGGCCAAAAGATGTGAAATTTTATTTTAACCACTCGAAACTAAGAAAACAACATTTTGTTGCTAAAAATTTAATAGGAAAACGTCAAATTTCAAAATCCAGGGGTAGGCAAGGCCCCTCCCCGTTTCCTACGCCCGTGGTCCGCACTTTCGCTTGCTGGCGTGCTGCTCAGCAACTTTTTGCGAGAATCCTTCCAATTGTCGCTGCGCGCTTCTACCTGCTCGGCACTCACAGCGCGCTGCATATGATCACTGCGTTAGCGGGTGGAAATCGGGAATTGGCATTTCGTTAAGACTCCTCATGTCTTAACTACCTAAGTCGTTGCGCAATCAGCCAGTGCTTTCGCGGTTCGGCCGCTGAACGTCTCGCCCACAACCCAACTCCCAGTCATCGTTCAAGCGGCATTATCTTCCTTTCATTGCCGGCGCACAGTCTGCAGCCTCTTGGGTGCCAGTCGAGATTGTACTTTGACCAGAAGTGCATTTGCGACGGGCTCCGTTTTGTTCACGTGGTTTACCGACTCTCGTGAGCGATCCCTGTTCAATGAACGCCCTCAAGCAGTAGCGCAGCCAGCCCAAAATTTTAGGGGCAGCCAAATATTTTGACTCTAAGCGAGCAACAGTATTTTGTTTCAGACACCGCCTGTCAAAGCACAAAACGACAAGATGTGCTCGAAATTCAGGGGGGACCATGGGCTCCCCTGGCTACGCCTATGCTTTCTAGTCGCCGCTTCTGTGTTCGTGTTCTCCCCATGCTATCGTGGTTTAGCTTCACTTTTACCATCACCTTCGTGGTGATTCAATGCAGCGCAACAGATTTTTTGACAACATGCTGCAGTTTTCGGCAGAGAAATGACATAGTTGCGAGCTACGTGCGCGCACGTTGGATTTCGGAGCGGTTTTCGTGGTTGGTGCAATTTTAACTGCTGAATACAAAGTGTGGATTCCCTGGTGTCGTTGACTGCGTTGTTTTGAAGCGTATGCCGGTGTTGCAGTATGTCATGGGGAAGCATCGGTCGCCGATACCGGTGAGCATAGTCATGGTCTCGTCTAAATCGTTGCGATTTAGCATCGACTAATTTTTGGCCGCTTAGTTGGAACATACTAACCTAGGGTCAAAGCTTCAAGCTATCGAGCTACAAGTTGTCAATTAAAACTTATGTATGTATTCTGCACAATGGGGGTAAGCAAGGAATCGCTCAGCAAATTCTTAATAGGAAATCGATTTTTTTTCTTACAGTACCTCTTAAAGATTTTAGCTTTCCTTTTGCTTCGGCGCATTTCAGGAAAGCTGGGTTAGTCGAGATTCCTCTGAGTCCTATTAAAAATCTGTGGATCGATTTGTTGCATATCCCGTTGTGAAGGGTACGTGTACTTGAATATAGATATGTGCAAGTTTGAATCATCGCAAAAAGATGAAAGCAGAGCCCTGTCGGCTGTACCACGAAAGCGTACAGAGAAACTAGCGTTTTTAACTGTAGAACATAGGGAACGCATTTGCATCAACCCCTTAAAGTCAAACAGGAGGGCGGTGCGCTCCATTCAGGATTGGGCAATCACTGCAAAAATAAGCGCCTTTTGTTCCTCAATATATCCTTTGAGACGTAGTGGCTGTTCGGAAGAAGTGAGAAAAAATGCCAACGGTATTTTATTGAGAAAGCAAAAGTACAAAACCGTTGAAACGAGAATGATCCTTCTCGGAAAACATGAACGAAGTGTTGATTACCAGCAACTTTTTCATGGGAAAATCAATCGGGAGGCATGTCGCTCGTTTAGCCGCGCTTTAGTTGGTTCTGCAGTAGCTCTCCAAACTCGCGATCGCTCGGTGAAACGCGTTTGTGACGTCACACACGAGTGTGCGCTTGGAGAGCAGAGCGTAACTGTAAGTCAACGCGGGTGGGTTTGCGTAACAACAAATTGCAGGCACGACGAGCAAACAAAAAATTAGCGAATAAATGTTCTGCGTCGTCATTAAACTTTTTCATGAGAAAGCAGCTGACTGGTGGAAAGGTGTCGCTTTCGAAACACAAAATATGCCGTTTCAACGTTAAACCGAAGAGACTCAAAAAAGCAGACTAAATGTGGAAAACGTCTTACCAATCGTATAAAAATAACACATACAGTAGTGTAGCCAGCCCAAAAGTTTGGTAAGGGTCAAATATTTTGACTTTAAGCGAGCAACAGTATTTGGTTTGGGACACCGCCTCTCGAAGCACAAAATGACAAGATATTCTGGACATTTGGGGGGCATGTACCCCTTGGCTACGCCTATGACCACATAGACGAGTAGGTATTGCAGAGCGCAATTATGGCGTTTAAAACACTGTATTGTGGTGAACCGCAGAACTGGCCTCTGTATCGAAAATGGGGAATAACAAACCACGAACTGCTATGCAGGAAGCAACTTTTCACAAGTGTTAAAATGTGCCCAAGCTACCAACGGCGTTGTTTTTTTAGCACCCAGGGAAAAGGCTTGTTTTTGCCGTCCCCAACCGTAAAATTTTTGGTATTTTATTCCACATGTTGTGCCCCAGTCACGTGACTCCCCCTACCAAACCCTCGTGAAGCTGAAGTTACAGATGAGTGTGAAGCCTACAGGAAGCAGCTCAAACAACTGTCCGTCACTCTTGCGATAAAAGAATATGGATGAAAGCGTGTGAGTCGATTTTAAGCAATATAACGTACGTTGTAAGACTTTTAAACATATTACAACCTCAAATTCGGGTCACACACAGTCTTTTTGTCATACAATTTCACTTCTACGCAAGATTAAAACAGTCCCTGAGAAAATGCATATCCATCTTGAGCCACACGATGGTAGTCCATACTTTTAATATAAAGGCTTACTAGCGTAAGAAAAAACGTAGGAAGGATGACGCTTCTGCAAAAAACAGTGCATCCACTCAAAGTTAACACAATAAGTCTTTTGTAAAAAACATGCTGGTGTGTCTTATTCCTTTCACAGATTTAGCCGACATTTAGTTTTCTTCCTCGTTCGGTAAAGTGTTGTCATCGGATCAAGCACATGTACTACTAGCCGGTGATGTCAGCAAGCACAAACAAACAGGTTTCGCTATTTTGTCATCTGCAGTTGTCCAGAGCAGCTTGCTTGCGTAGTATATCGAAACTCGATGGCTTCGTTCCGTCAACAGAACTCGAGTGCGATGAGAGTTTTTCACATACTTGATTCTTTTGCTTTCTCCACTTGATTCGCCGATTTTGAAACCAAACTTTTACCTGTAATAACCAGATAAAAGAATAAACGGACATGCACGTGATAAGCGCGGTTTTGGAAAATGGCCTGCTATTAGGAGTTGCGTCTGTTAGTGTTGCCCGAGGGGCATGTGCGCAAAGCTTCACACTGCGGCAGCAACCAACAGTAGAGTTCACATGCCATGATCACTCTATTATTGTTTGTTCGCGCCACATGTATATGGTGTTGTTCTTCGCGCACGCCCCGTTCGGGGTGAATCACACATTCAACGCAACACAAGCGGAGAGGTTGCAACATTAGTACTTGATAAATATTTTTTTATCATAAATTGCAAAACATCGTTGATGCTATTGTGCGATAGCTCCACCCACCTAGTAATTAAAAACTTTCGTTGCGTAACTTCTCTGGCTGATGATACTTGCGAATAGCGCAAAAAGCAGATTCAGCTATGAATGCCAGAAAATCCTAGTTTTGCAAAATAAACAAAACTGAATCGGAAAAATATAGTTTGTTTTACAAACTGGTTTCAGGAGATGGGATCTCACAAAGAAATGGCCGAGTTGGTTTTTGTTATGAACAAAGAATAACTAACGTTTTTGTACCGAACTGCTATCACAGCTTACGGTGATTAAAAGCTCAGCCAAAAACCATCGTGGAACGACTGTCGTGTAGCTTTGGCAAAAACGTTTTCGATACGGAATAATTTCAACTTGCAAAACGAGAACGTAAGCGACAGTTGCGCGACTCGGCTATCTCCTTCGTTTCCGCAAATCAGGATCCCGCAAAGATAAACGCATATGTGAAACTGAAAACGGATGTGTTCCCTTCTCACCTGGGCTTCATTCAGGTTCAGCTTCTTCGCCAAATAGTAGCGCTCTGTTCCTACCATGTACTGCTGCTTCTTGAACTCGCGCTCCAAGCATTGCAGTTGGTCGGCAGTGAACACCGTTCTGTTTCGTTTCGATCTGCTTTCGCACTTCAGTTTTTCATTGAAGGAGCCAGGGTTGCCGCCTTTGATTTTACTGCTCTGCGTTGTCAAGTGGTTGTGGTCGCAAGAGCACGCAGGTGGGTGGTCTTCAAAGGCAATATAATCAGCTTCATTATGGACTACCTCTGAATTAAAGCTCATAAATGTATGCGTGACAACACAAGCCCGCATTCGCATAGTCATTACACTTAGTTTTGCACTGTTAATTTTCTGATTTGTATTCTTTTCCCCGTATACGCAGCATACACACAGTTATGGAGAGGGAAAACTAAAGCACCAGTGCCTCAAAGACCGCAGCAAAGCTCACTTGCTTCCTTAAAAATTAATGAGACACTAGCATACGATCTTTTAGCTTATGGTAAGTTTCTTAACAAGTTTTATATTTAAGTAGTTTTTCTCGCGCCTAAAGCAAAAACTGATGTTATTTCCAAAATTAATCAGAAACTTGATCACTGTCAAATTTTTAACTGTCCACCTCTTCATAGCGATATAGCACTGCAACTGGAGGGCAACCAGATGTCCCTAGTTTTAATTTATATACACCAATACTTCAGGATATCGTGCTGGCCAATGTAAATAGAGCAGCTGTTGCGCAAGTTAAAATTACATTTGTATTCAAGATTTTTTTAATCTCTTTTATTTTTTTCTAGGTGCACTCTCTTGTAATGGCAAGTGTACTCCCTCCTCGTAAGATCGCTTGTCTTTATGTTGATCAAAACGATATCATGTTTTGAATAGCTACGAACGATGTTCTAGGTATAGTTTAGGAAAACGTTTCTCTGCAACATTTAAGGAACATTTTCCACCTCTATTTTCGCAAGTCGAATTTTATCCATGTGACGATACTGATCATCTTTTAGACACCTGATGCAATTCACAACTTTTTTCAGCAATTTCTTGAAAAGGGTCATACTGTTAGGTTCTGCTCACTTCATAAAACACGTGACTACAAACAAGATTTTTTATCATAAGTTATTTTCATAAAAATAAACCTTTCACGCAGTGGCGTAGTCAAGATTCGCGGGGCCAATAGTTTGGGTTCAAATGGAGTATGCAAGACAAATAAATTTATACGTTTTGCTTCAGAAGTAAGTAAAATGCTCAAAGCAAAGCCATCAACTCTTTTCGACATCCAGATGTCACCAAATATAGGCGTAGCTAGGGGGACCTAGGGGCCCCACAAATTTTTGAAATATCTAGTCATTTTGGCTTTGAGAGGCGATATTCCAAACAAAATACTGTTGCTAGCCTAAAATAAAACATTTTGGCCCCCAAAATGTTCGGCCTGGCTGCGTCACTGCACCGAAACACGAAACACGTCAGCGTACATGAGCCTGATAAGTATATGAAAAACGTGCTTGTTCTTTATACACTTTGCCATATTTTTATCTTCGAAATAAGGGACCCGCTTGGCTACGCCTGTGACTCAAATGAGATAAGCCAGGATTTCAAAATGCGGAAACAGCACACCACAACAAATGATTTTAGACTACATGTCAACATTACGTCATATTGGAAAAGAACTAAACGTACAGGCATAATTTTAAATTTAACTTTCCAAAGCAATTTGCCGTAACACAAAAAGATGTCTAAAATATAACTTGAAGTAGTTAAGTTAGCTAACTGAATAACACAACGTTATTTCAATATGTTCGAAGCGAAACTAGGAAAGCACGATGCAGTTCCGCGGTAAATTCGCAGCATGGGAAGGCCATGACTTGCTTGGGCAGTTGGGCTGCCATGAAAACGTGTACGTGCTTGCACTGGCGTGTTAATAAAACATGTTTCACTGAAAGGCATAAAACAAATTTCAAACTGAAATTCTAGATCAAACCTCGAAGAACTATGAACCGACATCAAATCTTGGAGAAACAAAAAGACAACTTGTAATTTTACGTGATCACGTGATCGAGAAAACTTTAAAATTTTGGATGGATTTTCAGAAATATTTTTTTTGCACTTAATAACTTTGATCTGGCTTCGGTAAGTTTTTGTAATAATTTGTAAATGTAGATCTCACTTGTTACTTTAATCTGGCTTTATGTCATCAAGTTGTTTTTGCAGGCTTTCCTATAGCTGATCTGCATTATACTGTAGCACTTGAAACCGATTTTATAGAACAAGGCAAAATAAAAATGCGATTCGGGACCTGGTTTGATCGGTTCGGGTTACTGCGCGGAACCAGCTGGGTTTGCGAAATATTAGCGGAAATTTTACTTTCGAAGTGCGCTTACCATAATGAGAGCTTCAACTTCAATTGCAAACCGCGGACTAGTGGACATGGCGGTACGTCATTATCCAAACACTGCTCCCTGGCGCTGATGCGACGGAAGGCCGAGAATGGTGCCACCAAGAGTGCCGAACTCGTTCGGCATGACCAAAATTTCATAAATTGTTATGCGTAACGTCAGGACACGGAGAGATTTCCATGGATTACAGAAGCATTGCGCATGAGCGAGATGATTATCTGCATCGGCGCAAGTTACACTGTTTGCCATTTACGAGTACCGCATGTTGATCCAATCCACAGAATGGTACAATTTGAAAGGAATATTACAGTCAGAAGTAGCCGCTGCAGTTAAATCCGGACTAGCCATGTTTTCTGTAAACACAGGAGATTACAGGCATGCCAACTGCCCATTAAAATCGGAGATTAGTGTGGCGAGGCGAAGGTAAACTTAACAAAACAAATTAAGTACTTACCATCTATGGGCGTCAGATAGCTGCAACCGGGTGGCATAGACAAAGAATGTGTCCACGATGAATATGGCGAGAACCAGCGTCTTCCAATGCTAGACGGAAGAGATGTTGTCGTGAGGCCAAGATGGACAGAAGATGCAAATGCTCCCCGAGATTCGGCCGAGAAAATGCCTGGGGACGACAGCTGTCGCAAGCAGTTTTGCAATTGAGTCTGATGCAGCATTGCAGCGTAATGCGGGTTTTCTTGGACGAAAGCACTTCGCAGAGGCGACCATAGTGCCGTTGCCTCTTTAGTGGTAGGACTGCTGTTCAGCTGTTCATCGTCGGAGCTTTCCCAATGCGTCAAGTTCTCCGGGTAAGTTTCTTCTGAACGTGTGAAACTGACATCCTTGCAGTTACTTTGCTGGTCCTCGGATTTCGCAAGGATGGAGGCGATCGTGAAGGCGCAACGCTTTCTTTCCGGGAACGGGGTTAAGTGCATTGCGTAGTCACGGGCCTCCGGCAAGCTTAACTTGCGGTTTTTGGCTGAAATGTCCGGACTTGTCGTTGACCCTGACGATGGTGAGCAAGCTTTTGCAAAAGTCTCTCGCCCTCCTAGCGGCATGTGCGAATGTTTGACCGACTGCCACACGACACTACGTCCACAGTTTTCTGATGAAGACCCTTCGACCATGCTAACTGTGTTGCTTGAACACGTTTCCGACACCTTTTCGTCGCTAGCTAGGCAGCAATGTGGTCTATAGGTTTCTCCGATTGCCAGAGTTCCTTTCCTGCCTTCTTCGCCACTCCGACAGCGCAAATGCACCGTCGTAGATGACATCGTGACTTCAAGCCTGCCTCCTGGGTCGCTGCCGCTGAAGTTCAACCAATACTCCACCCTGACCGCTTCGCAGCTTAGGAGTCCGTCGTAACTGAGCTGTTTAAATCGATCACAAATAGCAACTATGCGGTCTTCCGAACGCTAATCGCGGTATAATGAGACGATTTTCGCGATTGATTGGACGGTGTCAACCCTTCACTTGAAAATACGCATTCGCTACACGAAGCGCCTTTTTCTTCCAATAACGGTTTGTTGTTTTTATTCGCCTCGCGATGCGTGGCATGCCATCGAACACTTGCAACTCGATTTCGTGTCTTCAGACACCATTTGTTTTACCCAGCGCTTTGATTTATATCCGTTCAGCGTTTGATCTGACCACGAACTTCGCTGTCGTCACGAGCCGGACGCGCCCAGACAACGTTTATATATCTCACTGCCTTGCACCGAAACGGGAAGACTCGATTTTTGTCGCGCATCGGTATAAATTAGCGGTTGCTGCAAGTTGCGACAACCACAAACGACCAATGATGCAACGATGACACTGGCCAGTAGCGTTCCCTCTCAGAAGAAAGTAATATCGGCGTCATTAGAGCGGCGTGAAAGCTCTTTTGTTCCACATGCCTCTGAAGTCGTTAGCAATCGCTTGCCACCTATTCATTCCATTCGGTCGCCATTGCGAACCGACACAGCTTCATTTGTTCATTGAAAACCACTTGCAACCTGCCGTAATCGACCTTTAACAAATTACCTGTAATTGTTGCAGGCGCTGTCGTAAACTTAACGATCACCAGCGTGAAGGCGCATCTTCAAGAAGTCGACAGTGGAACTGCTGCAGCAGGTGACGTGTTGATTTGGAAACTTTACTGCACCTGCGAGGACGAACGAGTCATAAACGTTTAACAACTGGCACATATAGTTCATGCAAATAGCTTCTGAATAAATTCCCTGCCCAGGACTTTCGGAACAATATATGCAGTTTCATTAACGGCTATCTACTTCTATATTTAGTTTTTGGAGCTCCTGCTTGGAAGTAAACCCCCAAATAGCCTTGGTTTAGTCATCAGTCAATACCTTACCAGGAAATTTTTGTCTTTTTTGCGAGCACTACGTGTTATTCCCAACCGAGCTGTTGTTATTCACTAAAAGCACACAGTAGTCACCTTTCGCAGCACTTATCTCCTCCCCTAGAAGTATGTGCCATTTACAAAAGTTGTCCTAGTTTGCTATGTCAGGTTGAATTGCCATAATCTGGATACTTCCTCCAAGTTTGTTTCAATTTTATGCAAACTTTGTTGCATCTTTGAGTGTAGTGACAATCTCGGAACGTTTACCGAAAGTGTCAAACCACCGCTCTATTGAAGAGAAATAACCGATTTGATCAGTAGTTGCAAGGAAATAGAGATTTATGACAAGTTACTCTAACCTTGCTTTTTTGTAACATTTAAAATTCACAGCACACCTCAGTCAGAATTCACGTTAACACCTCATGTTTGTTAGCACGTAATCACCTTAGTCTGTGGGGATGTTTTAATTACAATTCCACCAGTTGTTCAACCGTTGATTGAAGCCCAAAATGAAACTTGTAATCTGATTAGGGAAATACAGTATGGGTTGAAGCAGAAAGGCCTCAGTGAGCACTTGAACAAACCTGTGTAATTCTAGCAGTTTTCTTTTCTTGACGTGGTCGTTGTATTAACATGAGAAATAAAATCTTAAACTTACAAACCAACAACCAATAACCGCTCGGGTAGAACAAATTCCAATCAAAATACCAGCTCTGACGTTGAAGACAACAAGTGTGCAAACCAACTGCAAAATTCGCTATCTCTGATGTCTGATTAAGCATAGTCAATGGAATCCTTCGAACTTAATCATTTTACAGATTTTTTAAAGTTTCATAAATCTCTTAAAAACTCGATACAGTTTCTACACAAATCAGCACCTTAGCTATATTACCTATTTGGTACAGCTAAACTAAACGCAAAATCTCTCCTTTCTGCACTCACAGAAAAAAAAACAACAAAATTCGCCCCCATGGAGCACACTGAGCTCTTTGCGCAACTCTTCCACAGTAGTTTTTATAGGAAAAGTGAGCCGAGCTAAAATTACTTTGATATGAAATTCTATTTTCGTGACTGCGTTTTTCAAAACATATCAGACTTATCTTAGCAATCTTTCGATGATTTACAGCTATGCGAGCGATGCGCCGAATTGCTGTAAAGCCGTCAAAATTAAAGCACAGCACCGATTCATTAAACGTATTTCAACAGAAATCGAAATGAGAAAGTCATATATTTGGGCTTGTGAAACGACTGTGTTGCACTATACAGTATTTTCATTCAGCAACTCCACTACAAGACTCGCGCATGCTTGGGTTTGCCTATGACAGACGGTTAATTTTTTAAACCTGAAACGTTGCACAGTTCAGGCCGCGTGACTTCCAAATGACGATCATGGCAATTTGAGTGCGTCTTGACTCAGAACAAGGTGTGTAAATAGCCTCTGACTTTGTGCGAAATTTTCCCTCTCAAGAATGCGAAAACGAAGGTTATCGTTTTTTTTTCTCGCAACGAAAAGAAGAGTTTTCGCGGCTCTGCATCGTGCATCGTTTCCTGGATCGTAATCCGTGCGTTTTCCAGAGGAATGCCGCCTGCTTGCCTTCCCAAGCCCAGAAAACTGGAGCTGTCCCAGCCAAAACGATTTTGCCAACTTACGTTAAATCCTTCAAGCGTTGACGTTAGCCACGCATAAGCGTTGCTCATTTCGCAGGCGCAAAGTTAATTCCATCGCGTGGAAATTTCAATGAGTCCCAAGCGATAATTCATCTTTTCCACTCTTTTATTTTCCAGACAAATACCCCGGGATTGATGTTCTGGCGTAAACGTGTTGACGATTAAAAGCTTGTGAGAGCTTTTCCAAACTGTGACCTGTGAAAACCATAATTACCTTACGGATAATTTCGGATACACACCGGCTGGTTAGCCTCACTAAGTGTCCGTAGGCGTAGCCAGGGGAGACCTGGGGGTCCATAGCTCCCCAAATTTTTAGAAAATATAACCATTTGGTGCTTTGAGAGGCGGTATCCCAAACAAAATACTGTTATTCGCCTAAAATCAAACACTTTGCCCCCCTCAAAGTTTTTCCCCCCTGTTAAATTTTTGCCCACCCCCCAAATGTTTGGGCTGGCTACGCTACTGTAAGTGTCCGCCTGCTTTTTGCAAACTTCACATCTCTACATTCTCAGATTGATGTAATGCTTAACTCTGAACAATGGGAACAAAATAAAAAAACTTTTCAAATCAGTTATAAGCCGCGCTTAACTGCCACTGCAATGTATTTAACACCAAGTACAATTAATATGAAATTATTTTCACACGTAAAAGCAATGCAACCTCGCACCCATGCTTTTTCGCCAAGTGAAATGCTTAATTCTTCTTTGCTTTGAATAACTTGAAGATTGGGATCGATGTTTCATTGCAAAGAAGTGGGTGTCTCTTTTTAAACGGTCTTGCGTGAGTATAGTTTCTTGCATGGAATCTCCGCAGAGAAAAGCACCACCACTGATGCGCAGACGTTAGAATACGTGGCGGAAACAGTTAATTTTTTGGCTCAGTTTTCAAATCCTGGGGCATTTGGGCGCAGACGTTGGTGTAAGTAAAAACAGTTAAAAACAAAAACACTGTTTCCGTTCACTTGACACGCAGTGCTTGTGTTCACCTGTCAATCATGTATATGGAATACCTGCTAGTATGAATAGTTCCCATCGGTTGATCGCCAAAGGCGATTATCTCATGTTAATGTCTTTTCAGCATCAAACAGACTCCCACTGTGCTTACTGGTCGTTCGCATTGTTCGAAAAAATCGAAAAAACTTGAAAAAAACATTTTAAAAAATATTCACTTGACTTTCCTAAAAGTGGTTATCTTTTTGAAGATGGAGCAAACTCAATTACAAGCAAATATTACTATGAGGAAATCGTTGCCGCTTTTCGAAACAACAAATAGAATGAAGCAGTCGCAGGTGGTTTTTGCCTGAAAAGCAAGCAAGTTCTCGCAGCAGTTAGGTTTTACTCATCCCACTGAAATACGTCGTAGATTTTGCCGTTCTCACGAAACAAATTGCGGGGAAATCTAAACAAGCTTTGCGGAGCGGCAGAATTCAAGATCGTGTAGTTGTGTAGGCGGAGGTTCGTTTTGATGAACGGGCGGCTCACGACGAGCCGGTAGGCACAGTAAGGACGGTGCGTCAATTGTTCACACGATCCTCTCCGTGTATCGAGTTTGTCAATTACAAATCGGTCGTCCTCGGGCGGAATGTTTGAAATTGTTTGATTGCGAGCTGTTGATCTCATTATCGCGTTTGCCCTTTTTGCCGTAGTGAATGATCAAAGACTTAAACCATTGAGACCGTAAGTAAACTGAACGCAGCATTTCGCTGTTTGCCGCTGCTACTTTGATTTCTCTGTGCAACGCAATCAAGATAGCCACCAACCAGGCCTGTTCAGCATCATGCAGAACACAAAACAGTGTCTTGCTTCAGAATAAATTTTCCTTGGCAAGATGTAAAGCGGTTCTTACTTTCCTGAACATTTTTTCAACGTAATTGTTATAAATGATCTACGCGAAGTGCCAATTTATCATATCTACGTTCTACAAGTCCAGTTCTTGCGGTTGATTGGTTTCGCTGATGCTTATTTCACGTTTTTCAATATTCGTAATGCTTTTCTACACTACTCAAGCTGCAAACACAAAAGAAAGACTTTTCGCCTTGATTTGGTTTTTAAATATCAGGTCATTAGCAACAAAGACTTGTCTCGTTTCGTGAGGGGCATAAGACTGTAGCCAAACAAAAAATATTTTTGTCCAAAATAGAATATTTGTGCCACAATACCGAAATGCTTGATCAAAAATTTTACTTTTTTTGCCAGAAAATTATTTTTTCCCTGAAAGCACGATAAGTGGCAGTAACTCTTTCATGCCCATGCAGTTTTAACTCATGTGCCAGCAATTGCTGGCACGTTGTGGCCAAATATTAAATGCCTAATCCCAGTCGCCTTTTTTGATTGATGTTATAAATGTTTGTGAACACATCAATAGGTTTAGGTACAATTTCCCAGCAAATGTCACTGTGCACAACAAACTGCGATTTTCAATTGCGTGGTCATGGTAAATGAGTTCTTGCATACATTCCACATATTCGGTTATATGCGTAAATGTATGTGGTTTGTTCAAACATCTCCAACAAACTTTGTGAAATTAGCAAATAATCTAAACATTCCTGATCAATTATCATAAAATTTGGAATAGCATTTACCAATAAGTTTTATTAGATTATTCCTTACGCCGGAAGTGCACATGCCCAAATTTGTTTGTTTGATGTATTTTATGGTGCAGGTAAAAAAAAAACTTAGTTTTACGTCATCAGACCAGCATTTTCCTTCACGCGCGTTTGAACAATATTGACAGAAACACAAGCTTGAAACGTACATTCACATTGGCTCTTTCTAGAAACCTCAACCGTAAGAAGAAAATATTCTGTCACTCAACTCTGCACGTTGCAAAAAAATCCCGACCGACGCAGTGATATTTTATTGGTTACCCAACGTAACTTGCAACGCGAAAAAAGCTATCTAGCCATGGTGTGGATCGTGGACCCACTGAGTTTGTATAAATCGAGTTTATTTGGCAATAATTAGGGATTTGCAACACGAACAAAAAATCATTGCAAAGACCCCTAGGCACCGAAAAAAGGGAAGGGCTTCGCGTCGTTGCCCCTGCACAATAAGAGGCTCAAGATTGGTGTTGAACAGAATCTGCTCTGTGTCTTTGCTTGCAAACTTCGAACAGTTCCACTTCCAAGCTCTCCTAATTAAGATACTCGAAGAAATGACAGTAATCTTTGGAATTAACTTGTGGACGTTTCGTTTGAACTAATAAAATTAGAGAATCTCAAAGCCAGCGGGCGGCAAAGGCGATAAGTGCGTTAAGGATATTGCGGACAGCACTAATCGCTGGTACTGCTTGATTTTGTAACAAAGAATCGCGACGTAAATGCGCCGTCTTTGATTCGCTGCGTCGCTATTTATGTAGCATTTCGTTAAACCTATTAGATAACGGCTGATAACATCCGGGAAGTGCCCTAAAATAAGACTTACGAAGTCAATTTAGTATTATAGGAAGCTCAACGAAGAGCGGTCCTTCATTCTTTACCGTAACCTGATGGACCTGCACCTAAACAGACGTAAGATTTTCTACGTCTAGGAAGCAAGAGTGATTAATCGGGCCGCAATGTCGCATTAAAACAAGTTAACACGCAAAAAAACGATGCAACAAAAACGAGAAAAAAATTTATTTCATGGTTCCTAACTTTTTCTTGCACACTCAGGACAAAGTGAGTAAGTCATTCTTGTATTTTACTTTTTATTTGAACAAGGAAACACAATCGAGCGCAAGACGAAAAAATAATTTGTTTTTCTACACCGAATTTTGACGTGCAAGTGTTTCCGAACAAAAATTGCTTTTCTGCTGCTTCCACTAACGCAGTGGAATTTTTCTTGGTTACTAACCTCAGCGTGTATCAGTTCTGTTCTAATGTTGCCGCTGTTTTGCGAAAAAGGTTGAATGTATACAAGGTTTTTTAAGACGTTTTAGGGACCAGATTCGGGTCCCTAGAATTTCAAATCGGGTCTCTAGAATCAGATAAAATTATCATCGGGTCCCTAAAATCAGAGAAAATCGGGTCCCTAGAATCAGAGAAATCGGGCCCCTACAGATCCATACCGGGTACCTAACCTTTTCCTTAAAAAAACCTGGTGTATATATTGCCAATGAGCTCAAAGCAGTGGTCGACGTCTGGTTAATTTTTTGATGAAGTGAAAAAAAACTCCAAATGGACCGACTCATCAACGTATCGCACAGCCAACTGCAACTTGAAGCATCAGGCGCGGCATGCATCTCAAATCACGTTGCATCAGGCCAGTCTGCACTTGCTCGTACGTCACAAAATTGTCGAGTCATGTGACTCATACTCTTCTGCCGTGGTTCCCAACAGTTATTGACTCGCAGCAACTTTGTTGGGCAAGTGGAGGCTTGTTAAAACAAAGTGGAAGCTGGAATCAATCTCAAATGACGGTTTATAGAGTTTTGAGTTTTCGTTGAGTCCCAAAGTGATGTCGTCGTTTCTCCAACTGAACAAGACCACACTTTGTGTTGCGGTGTTTATCCAGTGTGAACTATATTGCTTGGTCTATCTGATTTATGTTCTGTGAGTTTTAATCTACTGGTTTGTTAATTCACTGCCAGCGTTTCTCTAATTGCGTCTGGTGAGTTGATTAATGTCGCATCGTGTCAATTTTACGTTTCAACTTTTTTCTTTTATTACGAAAGTTTTCTTCAACTACCATTACAACCATTGAGCAATTTAGGTTAGAGCAAAAAAGGTAAGCTGGTGTGTGTCGCATAGTTCCTCTGATTTCTTACAGTTTACTAAATAAGAACTTTTCCCGGTTCATATGCATCATTCCCTTTGACAAAGTTACCTTTTTCTTATGCCCGCAGCCACTGCATTTCAGAGACAATCAAACAAGTGACTAGGACATCGAAGCACGATCGCGAAATCCGCTACTGTTTCCGTCAAACCGCGGCGTATTGCCGCTCTATCTACAAGTTTTCAAATTTGAAAAAAAATTGTCTCTGGTATGGGCAACAACATTTGGAAATGTAACTGCTTGCGTGTGTGAGCTAATATTTTTACAAATCAACTCAATCAGTACATCATACCAAGGTTGACTAAAGAAAGTTCGAAAACAATTCTCTTGGTTGTATCCAGCAGTCGCAAACTAAACCGTGTTGAGATGTTGGAAGCCAAGCCCTAGTTTAAATAGTTCTCTCAGTAACCTGTTTGGATCTTGGTTTGGAAGATTTGAATGTGTGCACACTATAGTGTGGTGTTGCACTCAAACACTATTTTCGCGTAATCTCTGCAAAATGGGGTTTTAGACCCCGCCGTGTGTTAGTTCCTTACCATAGAAATATACACACTTTTAGAGTTAGTTGTCAGCTACTTTTCATTAAAAAATTGTTGTAGAAGGCTGGAAATATTGAAGGTGCATCTTTGAGGTTTCATTTGCCGTGTTTTTCTTCAATATTTTGAAAGGATAGGCATGTCTACGAATCCCATACTCAACCTATAGTTGCGAGCAAAGTTAATGGCATGCCAGTGATACCCATGCCCCCTAAATTTAGCTTGCCGCCACGATATTCCCAAAAATTGTTGTTTGACAGCAGGGAAATTTTCCCTTTACTTTTTTAAGAAATTAATTCACGTTCCAGAGCACCCCCAAATGAAAGTATAAGAGCACCCCCAGATGGAAGTGTACAGGCCTGAGGTCCTTCTTATAGTTTTGATGTTTTTAGAAAATAACTGCAAAGTGCAACGTTGTCTTGCTTGCGACGTAAAATGCAGCTATTTGGCCAATATAATCAGTTTCTGCTAATATGTCAAGCGTACAAAATCTGAATAACAGTCGCCAGTTGCAGACAAAACGTAAATTAAAAAATGTTTTTCAAACGAAGTACAAGGATTGCTGTTGAAAATCAGGCATTCTTGGTGCTTGTTGTAAAACTCCAGTCAGTAAATTTGTTGTCTCTTTGCATCTGTAACATGTGCATTTTTCCGCGTTTTTAGCATGAAGTCGCTTCCTCTCAGATTTCCGTATTCGTAAATTTCACGTTTTGAAAATAGAGATAATCAATCACAAACGCAGGCATGTACCACAGCGATACGCATAAGATGGCGAAAACATCTGCTGGTTCAATAAACCGTTGAGAAGATATTTTCTTTAAAAAACTTCGTTTGGAGAAAATTAACAAAAAAGTTTATAAAACAGGTGGGCAACAAGGTGTTCCATACCTCGTGTAAAACTTCTGTTTGATGAAAACAGAATCTCTATTAAAATGTTTATCAACGGCCCAATCTCGTCAACCATAATATCTTCAATATATTCCAAGAGAAGCCCTCCATTGTGATGCAGTAAGATACCACTTGCACTTGTGCTGCAAATGGGTTTTCTACTTTCTTCAAAAATCTTATTTGCTCAGTAAACAAGTACTAAAAATGTAATTCTTCAATTTTTTATGCGATTTGGGCCAATTGGTAGGCATTGAATTCACTTGAGGTTTAGCTGCTCCGGCAGGTCCGGAATGAAACGGTACGAACTTCTTATGGGCAAGTTGCTACTTGTAGCACCTACGATGGAACCAGAAGCATTTAAGGTAGAATAGTGCTCAGAAACAACATTGCTGCATCACGTACTGTTCTGAAAGTTGAAGAGCATTTTTATGGCGTTTGGACGTTCTGCATCGAGACCACGATCGATTTATAGCGCAACCTGTCGAAGAAATTTGCAACTTTACCTAACCGCGAGATGTCGCGATGGCCAAAAAGTTAAAATGCACTCAGTGCATTGACATCGGTGGTCATGATGTCAGTATTTCCTAACAAGCAAGCAAAAATTTGATGTCTGATACATTTCTCTAGCTTATATAGCTCATTGCAAAGGACAAAATCTTAATAAGTTCCTGAGATATTGACAGGGTTGTCCATGGGACATAGTTATCTGTCCCATTCCCATCCCATAGCAATTTATGCCTGTCCCGTACCATCCCATCCCATGGGACGTTTCCCATGGGATTCCCATAGGAATGACATTCCCATGGACAAGCCTGGATATTGACAAATGCTTATTGCAAATGCAAAGTGTGGTCAAGGTTGGTTATTATAATAATGCCATAGCATTACGTTGCTGACTAAAATCTGTCAGTTGCAATAGAAATATGTTGAAATATCAGTAAAAGATAAAAGTTTGACAGCTGGGTTATATTTCTACGAATGACGGAAAGCACAACAAGGAGCTTGATGCGAAGATTGGCAAAGCAAACACAATAATGTGCGAGCTTCATCGTGTCGTGGTCACAAAGCGGGAGCTTCCAAACATCGCAAAGAGTTTTCAGTTTTTAAATCAGTCATTGTTCCGATCCTCACCTATGGGTATGAACTTGGATAATGACCAAAAGAGTGTAATTTCAAAAAGTGGCAGAGAATGGATTTTTGCGAAAAGTTTACGGCGTGACACTTCATGACAAAGTGCGCAGCTGTGAAAATCGTTAACGCCCTGAATTTCGAGCCCCTAGCTTCTCCTGCGTCGGCGTATGGAACACAAAAATTCTGTGTTTTGCCCGAAAAGTATGTTCATGCTTAAAAAGTACATTTTCAAAATTTTTTTTAATTTGACATCTCTAAGTTTTAAAAAGACACCTGTAATGCAATTGTCACCCCATTAATACCGGAAAAGAGTTAGATTGACAAAATCTTTAAAAAAAATACAGTTTCGATACAATTTTTTCCATATTTTAAAATGATATTTGACCGAAAGCAATACAGCTGGTGGGGATATATCTCAACCTTCACCACCGCCTCCTGCGCCTATGGAGAGATGCCAGGCATACAATAGCTCGACCACGTCACCAGAATGCCCCAGGAAAGATTGCCGAGGCGATTCCTGTCAGCTACACTTACGGGAAAGCGCACCAGCGTGGTTACATCTCCGATCAAGCAGGTCCCGCCTTGGTGTGGAGCCAACAGAACTACCACAGGTTGCTGAAACCGCAAAGTATTTCCAAACCTTCTTCAGCAGCTGCTCCCATAATGAGGAAAGTGGGTGTCAAAAATAAGTGAGGTTTCTCAATAAAGTCAAGACTTTGTTAATAAGCCTGTGCGGCGTGTTGTTTGGTAACAGTTCCCAGATGCAAGCACTACAGGTTTCATATTCTTCATTTGATAGGCAAATAAAAATTCGACTTTTTACCGTAAACTAAATTTATGTATTTTTTAGGATAATGAAGTCAATTTTTCATAATTTACTGATAGTCAAAATTCTTCTTTTGTGGTGGCGAGAAAAACTGATACTTACCAACTTTTTGCTTCAGTTCGCGATTTTTGCCGATAATTTTAGTATAGATTATTAAACCTTATCACAATTGTGGTGTAATAATAAATCAAAGTCAGAAGAGATTACATGCAACTGTGTTGCAACAGAAGCCACGAGAAAGCTCAACACCTGACTCCCGTTTCTATTATCTTGTCAGCATTAATTCGAGAATTATCGATGACGATGCATACTGTATGCTCCAGTCGCGTGCGAAGAAACGCTCTGCTCAAGGTTTAAAACACCTATGTCCATCCCGTGGCACAGGAAGAGCAAGTGTCGTATGACATTATGAAAATGTAGAATAGCAGAACACTTGACTACGTTAAAATCTGGTTAAGCAAATCTTTACCAGTCGTTTTTCATTTAAAATCAAGAAACATTAAATTCTTATCTTCGCTAGGTCAATAACATCATATTCTTGAGGTTTTAGGTCAAAAAATGTACCTGAGTATTTCCTACCATTATAGAATACAAAGATTCACACGCGTTGACCAGGAAAATGTTTATGCCACATGAAACGCTGCTACTCCCGCATAAATTTTTAGTATCTGGAGTTGCGAGCACGAGCACAGCTAGTGGTGTTACAGGGCAGTTGATTGGTCCACTTTACGCAAAACTGTGAAAAGAAAAAACATCATTTTCGTAAGGTTTCATAAGCGCGGACGTTGTTCCGTGTTTTGCTTATGAACTCAGCTTTGGCCTCCACCAATCAAGAATCCTGGCGACGCCACTGGTTTTGAGGAAGTTTTACTTTTTGTGTATATTTCATTCTATTATCACATCTCTCTTGTATACAGCCGTCAGACCTTTTTTTGCAGCAAACATTGGTTGTAAACGAGTTTTTGTACCAGAAAGTGTTTTTGTACCAGAAAGTTCGCCAAAATATTTTTTAAGAAACAAACTTCTTAAATTGTGTGATGTTTGAAAACGGGATCTTATGAAAAAAATCAAGGAACTTACAGACTTTTAGTTGTCACATTCATGATTTTATGATCTCGCGTCTACATAATCCTTTACATAAAACAGCGTTTGAGTTGCCGCTCAAAGTATTGTCGGCATGATTTTAGTAATGTTGTGAAAATCCTGCCGTTTTGAGTCATTTAGCCTAATGACATGAAAGTCATAAAACTGGACGAAATGCAAAAAAACTTGAGGGTTTGCTTAAGGAGAGAAAAACAACTTTAAACACTAGGAAACACTTATGTACTCAAGACTGAAAGCTGGTTTGTTTGTTGCTTCACAGCATTTACATGACAACGATTTTAACAAAAGTCAGCAGCATTTGCTTATCTCTTGTTACCATCGCGTTGTCAAAGGACAAAGCTTTCAAACCCTTCCTTATCGGTCAGTGCGAGTTTACCGAAGGATTGCCGCTTGCTGAAAGGTGGTTTTCACTCCCTTCTCCCAAACCGCAAGAGGTTTCACGGTCGATTTATTTTGTATTCAACACGGCCTGTAGCTTCGTGGTCGAACTACTCCGTGAGGTCAGTTGCTCAGTTCCAAGCGGAACTGGCACGTCTGTAAACAAGTGTCAAAACCATGCACCCAGTGGTTGAGCGAAAACTTGCAGCTAAAGGAACGTTTTGCGTTGGCGATAACGTTTAAAAAACGCTAAACGGATGTCAAATGCCAAAAACGTTAGGACCAAACACCGCGTTCGTTAATAAATGCGCCAAGGCTACAGCGCAGCTGGGGCGGTGAAGCTACTTCGGCGATAATGTCGCAACGCTCAGCGGAACTACTGTAGTTGTGAGGAAGCGAGTATCGTGACCAACAGAGGTGTCACTTCTGTTGTCAGTACCTAAAGCTGTTCCGTCTGTAATGTTTTAAACAAAATGCAAAGAAGCGAGTATGGTGGACTCGGTTCCACGGCTCGGCCAGCAGCAGTTTCACTTCTTCGTCAACATTGAACGTGCAGCGATCACAGTACTTCATTACTTCACTGCTGTTCATTACTGCTGTTGTTTCCGTTGGTAATTCCCCCCAAAATTTCATAGTGGTCTTCCCCGCTCTGTCGCTATGTAAAAATAGACACCTCTTCAGCAAAGTACAAAGCGTCGAATCAGCCTAACGGTTGTTTTTAGTTGTACGCTTTTGCCGAGGCTGATTTTGCCTGAGCCTTGTCAAAAATTTGCTCTTGGTACACTATAGGCCACAGTCCATGAAATCTCAATCAAGGCAGAATCATCGAAGTGCTTCCGTGCGGATAAACTGGAAGACGAGTTATAAACGCTCAGGTGAAATCAAAATTTGTTTTCAAAGCTTAGTGACTGACTGCACGAAGTGAAAGGAACATTTTCTGAGTGAACTTAAAGCAGCGTTACTCTTTGCATCGGCCATCATAAATGTTTTGTTTGTGTGTGATTCTTTTTAGAAGATTTCCTAGCATTATAGTAAGTCTTGTTAAAAAATACCGCGATCAAAAGTCAGCTAAAAAGAGAGAATATATTTAGGCTAGAATCAAACAGTTTTACCTAATTTTTGAAAAAGTGTATATTGTTTTTGCAAATTTTTCCGAACTAAAGGAACAATGCAGTCTTCTGTGTAAAATTGTGAAGTCTGTTGTGGTACCGGTTTGTCTATGATTTGTTTGGTGTACATTTGCGTGCCTCGCTCTGTTTTCAACGCCATGAACGAGATGAAGTATACGCAGCGCAGATTCAAGTGAGTGCGGTTCTGATAAACGGCGAATTTTCTACAAAAACTAAAATCATAAAAATACTGACGTATGCAAGCAAGCAAAGATAAGACATCAGCGTCGCTGACCTGAGGCAGGCCGTTTGAAATCACGATTATCTATCTTGTAAATAATAGGATTTGTACATGCAAAAAGCGAAATATTTAAGGAGGATATTAGATGAGTACAAATAATGATGTCAGCCAGTGTATGCCAGGCAACTTATTGTTTTAATATTGAAAGTGCATCCCTTGCTTGTGGCTCGTACTAACGATGCACCAATAGTTTACAGCAAACAGATATGACAATTTACGGCTAATCATTTATTTCACAAAAACATAGAAATTCAAACAGAATTGTATGGAGAATTTGCTGAATAACCGCACTGAAAATTTTCAAGGCCTTTTTACGAGCTTGTGTCACCCTCCGAATACGGTTCTAAACCAAACAAACCAATGCACTCCAAAGCAACGAGGCAACGCTTTGGTATGGTTTTGAATTTAAGTAAAATTTTGAATGATCGGTATCCGAGAATCGCTAAATGTGACGACAACCGGGATTTCAACATCAACGCATGAATGACATCAGCAGTGACGTATTTAAACAATATCTGTTTGGACAAAGAAGTTATAATAGTCTGGGTACACCTCTGTTAAAATGAACTCAAACTGTGAAGAAAAATCAGCATGTGATTCAGTGTTCTCAAAAATCAATGACGATACGAAACAGATTTTATGTATTTTGCATAGAATCTTAGTTTACTTATGCACTGCACTTTTGATGAATTTGTTGCCA
>JGI24021J15306_10000385_pt1 | contig 32107 bp, 14 predicted proteins | sample Ectturendosymbi1_FD_15306 | JGI IMG/M metagenome (IMG submission 15306)
TGCACTTATGAGTGGAAAGTAATATTGAAGTAAATAGCAGTGAAAGCCTAGGCTTTTGTTAACCAAAGGTCGAATGCCGAAAGCACTTTTGCTTACTTGTAAATTACCCATATTACTATAAGTTCTCATCGCGAGCACTCATAAAATCTTCACACATTGTAGACATTCGAAAAGTTTTTAAATTGCGCAAAATTATAGGTTTTAAAAACCACAGAAATATGGATCAAAATTATCGATGCAAACCGAAGGCATTTTGCTAAATCCGCTCCAAGTTAGCAGGTAGTGATAGTAAATTTTCTTGGAAACATAAATTCTCACACTACATCAAGTGAACTGTATAGCTTTAGCATTCAGAAAACTTACGAATAAACTTTTAGAATCGAATAAAAACTTTCAAAATTTGAGAACAGGAAAGGAACCTGAATATATGTTGGAAAACTTGAAATAGAGAGAGACCCTTAAAAATAATGGGATAGTCTGTGAAATATAGAGATAATCTATTATTCTAAAATTTTTAATTTGAAGTTTTTTATTCCATCTTTGCACTTTCAAAATATTAAATGCTGCTACTTTTACTCTTTTAAATTAACTTTTACAAACTTGAGAATGCACGATGGGGGGGGCGAGTTTCTGACTCCCAGGGTATTTTAAAGTCTTGTGCACAAACTGATTCTTCGCTTGTTACAGCCCCGCGATTTATGTGTGGAAACATGTTTATAGTAGTAAAAGCAGAGTCAAGCAGCCGGTTCATGTCTCTCAGTTCAGGAAATGCATTGGAGTTTCCCGTTCAAATATAAAATCTACCTCTTTTGTCTTTGAGCTGAACACTCATTGAAACACTTCACCTAAACTTAACCAGCAAACACGAGAGTAGCAGAGTGAGTCCTGGTGATCTGCCTCGATTTCCTCTGAGGTTAAGAAAGCGGGAAAGTGACATCCCCTTATTCGTATGAAGTTATCAAGTTTTACAACTGGTTTCACGGTATTAGTAATCTGCGATACAAACTGGCGCAGAAAGTCATGGTGAATTATGCAGTGAAGCGTTTTTTCCAGTTATATTTGGAGCTCCACCCGCTGTGACATTGACACGTTTGCTCCAAGAATAGCTTCATATACCCATGAAAAGCAACACCAGGCCATATAGGTGCCGCAGACAAGCCATGGTCAAAAGGTTCTCCGTCGCCCCAAAACCATCAAAACTCGCCTTCTGAGAGAGGCCTGCCCAGTAGCGGAGCCAGGAATTTGGGGGCACCAGGTAGAAATCGTGAGGGGGCTTTTAACAGAAGTAGGGACTTAGGCTACTTGAAAAACCACAGCAAATTTGAAACTTGCATGTATCGCATAATATGGATATTGCATATCTAGACGTTATTTGAAGTTCGTAGACCAACGTAATTTGGCACTTTGTTTATAGAAAATTGTGCGTAGAACTATGTACCTTGACACAGAAAGTAGTTGCAATCTGTTGTAGTGTTGTATCTTGGAAATATCTATGCATTAGTGATAATATGTTCAAACGTTAACGAATTTGACGCATTGCTATGAAACAGGATTGGCAACAAAACCTACACGTAAAGCACAAAAATGAAGGGGTCCCACGGTATTTTGAAAAAAGGGACCCGAGGCAAGCGCCTTGTTTACCTTACGTTAAACCCACCTGGGCCTGCTAGCGTTGCCAATTTGACTACCAGGTTTTTGGGACACAACAAACCTGTTTTCTCTTCCATGCATACTATTGCAAACTCGCCTTCTGAGAGAGGCCTGCTAGCTTTTGCAACTTGACAACAGCACAAAAAGTCTTCGTACTTGGATCTTTGACGACGAAAAAGTTTTGCTAAGTATGTAAATTGTCCGCCAACCTTGAGCAGCAGATTTTCAATCTTGTGGTGGTTACTTGCTAGAAATTGTTGGCGTGGTTTGTAGCAAAGTGACGGCTGATGCTGTACCAGTGGCGTAGCCAGCCCAAAAATTTGGGGGGCCAAAATGTTTGATTTTAGGCGAATAACACTATTTTGTTTGGAAAAATGCCTCTGAAACCACAAAAATGACTATATTTTCCAAACATTTTGAGGGGAATGGCCCCTTTGCCCCCCCCTGGCTACGTCTATGTGCTGTACCCTTTGAAAGCCACACTTTCATGACATATCAGACCTTCAGACATTGACTGGACTTGAATGGAAAAAAATTTTGCAGTCCACGCCTTTGCTGTCCATTTGTTCCTCGCTGTCCTGTTTACTTTTCTTCAATCTACTCATCTTCACGGAAGGGTTGGCACTTTCACTGCTTTGCCGAGTTTTTAAAGCTGTTGCAAATCAATGTACAACAAGCTGCCGTTCGCCATTGTCGTTTTACAGTTACCCCTTTGACAGGCTGGTTCTCAAGCAAGCCATTATCGCGAAGTCACAATAATGCGGTAAACGTGTTGCAAAGAGCAAAGTGAAAATGTGTGAGCAACGCACCTCAACAAAGGCCAGGAGCCCGAACCCGGAACCCAAGCAAGTTTGGATGGACGGAGCCAAAAACGTTTCGATGTTGGAGCCGAAGCCGGAGCCTGAAATTGGGTTCGGGTTTCACAGCCCTAGTTTGTGGGGCAAACGAGTTGTACACAGAACTGTCGCCAGAAAGTATTCAATGGGGTCTTTACACTTGTGCATGGGGGCTTGACATTCTAAAGCAGTGGTTCCCAAACTGTGGTACGCATACCCTTCGGTTCTACACAAAAAGAATACAACTTGTTTTTTGACTAAACGCGTGCTGTTAAATAAACTCCTGCATTTTGTGTACTTTCCTTAGTTTAGAAAAATAGCCATTATAAATTCTCACAGCCATGTTGTTCATGCCGCATTTGCGTCAAGTATGTTTTGCCAAACTTTTGATCGAATGATATTGGGTAGATTGAGTTTTCCTGGAACAAGGTGTTTTCAAGGTGGAACGCGGTGAAAATACAGGGTCCATAAATGGCACGCGATCAGAAAAAGTTTGGGAACCGTTGTTCTAAAGTTAGACAAAAACTCCACTATTTATAGTGTTTCGTATTTCAATCTGGGGGGACTTAAAGCTTTGCTTGGGGGGGATAAGCCCACCAAAGCTCCCCTGTGGCGACAGGACTGGTTGTACAAATAATACAATGTTTTTCAATTTTCAATGAACCAAATCATTCCAGACCCTAGGGCCTGATCCGGAGCCACAAGCTTTCAGATGTTGGAGCCGGAGATGGAGCCAAACATTTTAGATGCCTGGGGCTGCAATGAACATGAAACATGCATTGGCTTGATGCATNAAATTTAGACAAACTCGGTGGAGTAGATTAAAAAGCTCTACGCTNTGTGGCCCATGGGACATAGTTTGCCCACGTCTAGAGTAGTCACTTTGCTACTGAGAAAATTAAAATATGTTCCTAATTTTGTTTGCAACATTGTATCAAGCGCCGAAGGCTTGCTGATGATTGTTAAGCTAGTAACATTTGTTTGTCTGTGAATTGCAATAGAACCTAAGCGATGATGAACTGACGTACACACAATATTTAGTGAATCTCGTACGAACGCAACGAAACTGAAGTTTTGTGGTAAAATTGTCTTCGTTTTCGTTTTCTAAACAGCGTTTGTTCCCGGCACATTTAAGATGGCAATATATTATGCCCCCGGTTTTAAAATGTGGGTATGATTTATGCATTCGTATATATTGCTATAAGTAAAATAGACAATACAGAAATTCATGTTGGAGAAGCTTAGAAGCACACAGGGCTGTCTGTTTTGAAAGTTGAAAATAAATTAGTTCAGGAAATGCTCTGGATTGTACACAACCTTTGAGTTCATGTCTCCAAACATGGCAAACATTGGCACGCTCCTGTGGCGGTTAAAAAAGCTGCCCTATTGACTCCTCTGACAGCTCAAGTAAGATTGGACTGCATTTCTTTGTTGAAAAAGACGAGACAAAACAGCAGTGGTTTAAAAAAGTAAAGTTATTTCAGATGATTTATGTAGACTTGGTTTGGAAAGCCGTGAAACATCAGGTATGACTTCGTGATTCAACAGTCGAACTTCCTTTAACCTGCATGCGTGCTCTTTAGCCGTGACCGTCCGCATGAAGTGAAACAATTTCATGTTTTGAACGGGTCTACTAAGCAGCAAACAGAAACCCTGAGCGTGTTTCCACAGTGTTTTAATCCTTTATCCAAGATTCGTTCAATTTCGTGCCAGACGCGTCATAAAGATGGGAACCTGATTTAGAAGTTTTGGGTGATTGATGCTGTTCTGCTGAATGCACAACAAAAGCGCAACCATACGGGAAACAGCAGCGTCGTAACAAAACGTCTCTCACATCTGTTTGCGCTTTGCATCGCTTCACGTTCACTAAAACAACGTCAATTCTTCGCCATGTACAACTGTTCGAAAAACTTCGCGCAGCTTTCGGTAGCTTTGCAGAACCATATCTCACTGCCCAGCATAACAGCAGTTAAGTCTCTGTTGATTGCCGGTCATTTACAAACGTTTCAAAAATCACGCGGCAGTTGTGTTCATGCCTTTTTCAAATCACACTGATAATGTGACTTTAAAAATCAACAACCAAGAGACTGATGCGTGGTCGATTTAAAGTGAGTACTTGATGGTGAGCGACGTCTGCTCATTCTGAGACTCCAAGCCGAGTCGATTTTTGGCCAGCCCATTGTTTCAAGTGATGAAGTTCGGATATAATCAGAACATTTTTTTCATGTTCGCCGATAATGCTTCCACAGCTGTGTAAGCGGCGGGGATTAATTACAAATGGTTCCCTGATAATGATCATCCTTGCAAAATGCCCTGAAAACTGTCATGTTAAAAAAGAGGCAGCCGATTTTTGATTCGACCAAAATTTTAACATGCTTTGTCTTAAAGCAAGCCCAAGGCGCGCACCCAAATGTCTTTTGGCTGGACGGGTAACCGACGAGCAATGGTTCCTCTTCCAAATGTTTCCTCCTGTGTTTTCTCTGACGTAGCATTAGAAAGGAAGTTATTGGTAATACGGAGCCATTTTCGTGCGTGGCTAAAACTAAGCTTCGCTTTTGCTTACTCACTAAAGAAACATTTACTAATTTCAAGTCAGCTGCAGCTGGTGTCAAAGTAGCATCTACTCAGCAGGTGCCTCTACAAGAGGACGACCGCCACAGAACGGATGTGACGTACAGGTGTGGGACTTGCTGTTGTGTCCTATAGTGGCTAATCAGCGTCAAGGAGGCTGACAGCACGATAGCTCAGCAGTTGATTGAGTGTCAAGTTATATTCCTGGGCGGTATAATGAGCTAGATGATGTTTATCAGTGAGTGTCAGGGCGAGTTACTCGGCACAGAAGGTTGGGTATTGTGCACGTCATCTCAGCGTCTCTGCAGGGGAGATGTTGAACACTTAATTACTTTTCAGTAACGCCTGAGCAACAGTTGCCTGTGCTGGACACATGTAACACACGAAATACATATTGAACATTTTATCTGCAGTGCTGATAGGCAACGTTCTGTAAAGAATAATGATCTCGGTCGTTTTAGCAGAGAAAGACATTGGCTTGGCAATGTGCAAACTGCGGGGTAATAGCCGCTTGCTTCGCTGCATTCTAAGCACCTTCGATAGTACGAGATTTACAAAATTAGAATAATAGAGGATAAAAAACAATAATTTATAGGATAGTTCTTGGCATTACCATGACCTTTTCCTGAATGCATCTTTTGGTGCAACCTGATTTCAAACAACATCTCAAATTAAACGATTTCTGCACGACCTAGGAAGGAACAGATTGTTTAATGCCAATACGTTTGGATATAGGTTCGATTAATAGAATATAAAAAATAAAAAATTTGGAACTTTAATAAAACTCTGCAAAAGTTTCCTAAAGTCACTGAATCATTTTTGGAATTTAACGCGCGCAAAGGCAAATTTATGATGAATATCTCTCTTCGTGAGTGTAGCCACTCTTGCATAAAGACACTTGCTGCTTACTGTTTCAAACTCTTGGTGTCTCTGTTTCATTATAATGTCAAAATTATCATCAGAAAAATTGCTTCACTTTGCTTGTTACTACACTGAGTCAAAAACAAGACGCCAATAAGATATAAGCCGCAACGACTGCAGTTACTGAACAGGGAATTGATGCTAATTTGCTATCTTGCCAGTGTGAGTCTTTGCGTTTCAAGAACGCCACAAATAAATACCACCTTTCTGTCTCGTAAAAAGTAACATGCATCAAGTACAACGTACGGGCAGATTTGAACTTCAAATGCATCAAATAACAAAACTTGTTCATCAAAGCTGATGGAGTAATGTGGGCTGCCGGAAGCAACTCTTGCAAGTCCGTCTCTAAGACAAGCTGCCGAACCTTTTGCGTTAATTTAAACGTGAAACACTAAAACCCATTTTACGTTATTTTTTCTGTTTTCTTCAAGGCACAAAACCTATAAAAAGAAATTGTTTAGAAAAGGGTCCGTCAAAACGCAAAAAGTTTTTTGTTAATGTCCTCGAAAATACTTGCTTATATGCTACTGTTGCTACCGAGTTGTTTTTAGACACAGTTGTCTTCCCACAACTTTGTTTTTTGTTTCAAGTATATGCGTTCGTTCCTTTCTAGCTTTAGAAAATGTGTTAAAGATAGAAGAGCTCTGTAAGTGTATGCGTTCTTTTTGCGCAAGACAGCCGTATGGCATGTTGCCTTTGAATCTGACTAAGCCTGCCTCAAGAAATTGATATCATTACAAGCCGTTGAAACGAAGGCCTGATCAATTTTCCACGATGAGCAACATTCGTGCAAGTCGTGGTAGTAGCATCTCTTCTTCCGCCAACGCGCAGCAAGCACGCAGCGTCTATGGCAGAGAAGCGGAGTTCAATCGCCAGTTTAAGCATTCGAGAAGCATCGATGACCGGCAGTTGCCTCTCGCAACCGAGTCACGTGGTCGAGCTACGACACTTCTCGNCGAATCTCCCAGTTACGACAGGCGAAAGTTTGAGAGCAGCGACGAGGCTGATTACATGGACATGACAGGAAAAAAAACTTCTCTAGCTCCTTCCTTTCCGAGTCATTCGCCACAGCGTTCTCACACTGTTGCGTCTCGGAACCCTGTGAGAAGCGACTCTTGTTTTACTTCTTCTACGCGAAGATACGCACCGAGTCCCTACCAACCGTCGATTGAAGACGACCCTGATTACGTCACGGTAACTTCACCGGAAAGCAAGGCTTTTAATGCTACGTCACGTTTCCCTGACCATTCCCCTGCGAAGAATGTGGTTGATGACGAAGACATTTACACTGACATGACTGGCAATGGCGTCCTCAGCAACAGCGCGTCGCAAACAAACAGCCCAGCGAGGCTTAGCACACCATCCAGATCAGGGAAGTTCAGCAAGAGTGTGATCGCAAAGCCCAGTGCCACCGCACCGCACCGCCACCCATCCAGTGCCTCGGCGAGCTTGAGGATGAGGCGCAGCGAGAGCGGGAACCTGCCACAAGCTGTTCGCCAGGTTTCGTCGATCAAAGCAAAGTCTTCGTCAACGTCATGCGTTAATGTGCCCTCCGCTTCCTCTTTCACCACGCAAAAAGTCATACCCACCAACATTGTGGAAGGGAGCTTCAACAAGAACGATGATGAAGACTACGACGAAATGCCTATTTCAAGCACTAAGCCGCTTAACCCTCAAAGTAGCCAGCAATCCACTCAGCGCTACCCGGCCGTGGAAGTGCGTCCGGCCACCCCAACCACGTCAGGTAGAGAAAGATCTCGAAGCTCAAAGACACCGCATGAAGTGATGCGGAACCGGTATTTCGGTTACTCTGATGATGAGAGTGATTCCGGTGCAGAGGCTGACCGCTCTGCTTTCCTTTCTGATCATGGCGAAAACTCTCATTCAATCCTTCCGTCTTCAAAACACGGAGTCAAAAGCAAGTCTGTTGGCGCAATTTATGATCAACCTGAGGCACTGGCTGGAAGCTACCCAGAGTCTCGACCTGCCGCAACAGACGCCGGGCGAGCTGCAAGAAAATACTTGCAGCAAAAAGACACCAAGCTTTCTCCGGTATCGGTTGAAGCGAGACCTGGTCAAAAACTTGTTCGATCACCATCTCGCGCAAGTCAGTCTGGTGGTGTCAAGTCGAGAATTAACAAAGTTAAGCAGAACAACTACTCGCCAAGGATTGTTACGGAAAGTGAAGATCAAGTTGATTCGCCATCGTCTGCAGCGGAACAGGTGCCGATTCGGCCAAAGAGCAACGTTTCGGTCCGTCGCGCAGTTGGTGGCCATGACCGGCGTAAAAGTCAAACGCTCGATCAAAGTCTGCATGGCTTTGTTGCAGCTGAGAGCGAGTCGCACAGGAACTCTGGAAGAGATCAGTATCATTTGGGCGGGGCGCCCTTGATGAAGATGCTTGCCAGCCAATCGCGGAGCCAGAGCCTCAACAAGGAGTACCTCCAGTGGTTGGCAGAAACGTCACCATATGCATCACGTCACTCATCAACAAATTCTTCAGGTCGACCCACTCGCCGAAAGGATTTGAGCAAGAGCAGTGCCGATGACCTCACTTCCGATGACAGCATAAACACGGACGAAAGCGAAGAAGATGACGTCGCTTTTGCGCGCTTTGCTCAGGCTGTTGAGAAGAACCAACAAGCCCAGCAATGCACGAAGGAGACTTTGCGTTTAAGCGATTACGCCGAAAAGCACTTTCAAGGAAAAGAAACCAGCAAGAAAGCAACGCTCACTCCTAGTACAAAGGCCCCGGGTAGCATTGGGCAAGAAGTAAAAACGCTCATCAAGGCAAAAACACCTGCCCCTGCTGCGTTGGAGGAGTTGCAGTTTTCAGAGAAAGCGAAGGCTTTCCACGAAGACTACGTTAGCAAGCAGAAAAAAAAGGACTCAAAAAAATCGCAAAAAACTGACAAAAACAAAGACAGTTATGAAAAGTCTTCCAAGAGCTTAAAGAAAAGTTTTAGGTTTGGTTCAAAAAAAAAGTTTAACAAAAACAAGAGCTGCCCAGCATTGGATATCCAAGAATCTCAAAAACCGAAATCACTATCTCTTCCTCCAGCAGATAATGACGTCATATCCAGTTCCTTGGCTTCTGGTCTGAATAATATCGACGTGTTTCCTTCACCGGAGTCGCTGAAGCCGCCTAGTGGTATACCGCCATCAAGTGGTTCCACTGGGAGCATTCGTCGCCAGCGGGCGTCCTCTCAGTCGCAGAAAAAGCATCAAAATTTAAAGTCCAACCGCGATAAAGCGCGGACTCTGGACAGAGGTCTCACTTACTCTCGACATTGTGCCAGCACTAATGATGTGCGCGTCGATGAAGATAGCAAAACGAACTCTATGAAGCTGCAAATATCCGAGGCTGATCTGGACCGGATCGAAGCGGCTTCACCGTCGATGAAGTTGAGTGCGTCGAAATCGAGCACTCTGGGCAGGCTTTTCAGCAGGAAAGGAAAGGAGAGGAAAGGAATGGACGTTGTCGATACATTCAGTTTGGTTGACGTGGATCAGCCGGACCCAAACGCTCAGCTTGACGACGAATCAGCGGATCTGACCCCTTCTCAGTTGTATTTTCGCAAATCTCATTTGTGGAAAGGCCTGTGTTTGGATTCTCAAGGAGAAGAAGGAGTAGTTATTTGTGCTCTGGTGACAGAAGGGGCGGTGAAATCGTTCCATTCAAACCACAGATACGCTACTATCACTGGGGTGTACAGGTCGGGCCTGAATCGCGAGCAACGCCCCAAACTCCCTACCCGTCACCTGAGTGCGGATAACAACCTTAAAGTGGACAATGATGATGATGATGATGATGAGGAAATCGTTGAAGAAAGCCTGAGAAACAAAAGGTCCCGGTCCAGTTTGCGGGGATTAAGTAGTTCGTTGTCGCGGAATCTCTATAAATCAGGTTTGAGCGTTAATCGTCACTAAGTATAAGCTTGAGCATCCACACAGCTTGTTTCAGAGATACAAACGCACTTATTTATCTTAAACTGAAACGTTCCAGAGAAAAGCTGTTTTTTCATTTTACTCTAATCTGTCTTTAGGCTTTTTCATTTTTTTTTCATTTTCATTTTACTCTCGTCTGTCTTTAGCAAAAACATTGTTTGCTGTTTACCTTGTGTTTGTTTTGTCAGGAACAAAAACTCTCCAAAAGGATTTTTTTTCCCTCTCACACCCTTTATATGCAAGGAATAAAAATTAAAATGGAAATGTTACCATGTTTTGCAGCACATTAAAGCAACGTATTTGAAATAGAAACAAAAATTTTCTGTGGCTGGAAATTTACTTTTGATACTTAAACTTTATTTCAGCAGGATTTTCGTTTCCTAGAACCCGTCGAAAATTGTTTTTGAACGAAGCCTGATTTAAGCCGCTGTGCACAATCAGGACCAATGCCGCCACAAAAAATGTGGATAAAAAATCAACTATTTTATTAGGTTTCCCGGATGGTTTCATCTTTCATAAAGTTTTTCCAATATGTTTTTAAACTTCCACCTGAATCGATATAAATCGTTACTTTTTCCTGCGGGGTATCCGAAAAGGGTGAACAGAGACGATGAGCATTTCACTAGCTGTGGCACGAGTTCACCATAACTCGATTTTATTAGTCGGATCACCACGACAAAACTCATTAACATTTTCGCAACACTGGTGGTGAATATCTATTGGCAAGTCTTTACCTTCTTGTTAAATCAATTGTCCTGCATGGAACCTTTTTCATATGCAGTAGCAACGGCAATTTCATGCTACTGCCTTCGAAGAAATCGAAACATACGTTTAGCTGACAGTGATTATTACAAGTTGAAAAATAGGTTCTGATCCGGATTTTGAAGAAAATATTTACGTATTCATTCCGGCTGACATTTTTCTTTCTCATGGAATATTTGATGAATGTTTGAAATCTTTTATGACACTCCAGTTGTTTTGACGTGGTATGACCTGAATAATCAGAAATATTAAATTGTACTTCGTGCTCTCTGCGGCCTGTACACTTCATGGAAGCTGCCTTAATCAAATATTTAGTGCATGCAGAACATTTGAACATCCTCATGGCACAATTTTAAGGCGGCACCATACGAAGCGTAAACGTGACACATGGACTCGAATGTTTTTGACCAGATTATCCAAAGACAGTTTCATTTGAGACTTTGCCAGGAAAAAAAACAGAAACTTAAGGATCGTTTTTGACTTAAGCTTGGAAGTACCTTCTAAACATTGATAATAAGGAAACAAGTGTGGTCCGCTTATCAAATGAAAGCTCAAAACGTGCTATTGATTTCAAGTACGATTCTACCTTGCAACCGACAATACTATTTTTGCTGTTTTTTCAGTCACCAAACAACATCTGACAAGTGGAAAAAGCGATGAATTGAATGGAGACGACGCATCACGCTCTGCATCAGTTCAGGTGAGAGTAGATTTCCTTTTTCTCCAAGCATTGCGGGCTTTTCAAATCACCAGGCGAAGGAAAAATTGAGCAAAAGTTACCGAAGAGTTTATTTTTTCGTAACAACGTTTGCCACATCTTTAAGCGCACTGCAGTAGAGTTAGAAGGGAGTCAATTAAAAGTTCTTAACAAGTTATGGACAGGGTTGCAACCAGTAGCGTAACAGACGGTGGGCAAGGGGGCGAGCCGCTCCCCTGGCAAGCTAAATGTAAAAACCGGGCTCCCCCTAGTTGACATTTTGATAGTTTAGTATTCTTTAATTTGTTGTTTTTTTTGCGTTTTTCGTGGTGTTTTCTTTTTTATGAAGTATGGACATTCACGACATCCAGAGATTCACTGTCATTTCTTAACCTTTTTCTGAGTTTTGGCCAGTGGGCCCCCCTACGGCGACCAGTGGGCCCCCTTTAGCTAAGCTATGCCCCACTGGCTCAAACCTCTAGTTACGCCACTGGCCGCAACCAGCTGATATTTGCGAGGGAGGGGCAAAATGATTGCAACTTGTTGTTTTACTTAACAAATATAAAAAGCTCTTGGCGCTTTAATAATGTTTTTCAAAAACTTCGAGAAGGGCAACTGCCCGGTTGCTCCTCACCCTTGGTTGCGGGTCTGGTTATGGAAACTGTGTTTCACTGGCATTACGTAGTCGAAAACAGCAGCGTAGCCAGCCCAAAAATTGGGGGGGACAAAGATATTTTTGGGGTTCCAAAATGTTTCATCTTATGGGAATAATACTATTTTGTTTGGGATACCGTCTCTCCAAGCACAAAATGACTATATGTTTCAAACATTTGGCGGACCATGGCCCGCTAGACCCTCCCTGGCCACGCCTATGGTCGAAAATCGACACTCTGGGCAAGTAGGAAAGGCTTTTTCATTCGCAAAAGTCAATAACACAAAACAAACTCGTTGTGTTTGCCAAACGTATTACGTCACTGAAGTCGGGAACTGGAATGATGAACGCAGTTATGACGCACACTGGTGTCCGAGTAGAAGCCACTTTCCAAGAGGAGAAATGAGCGGTTTGTTAGCCGCGTTCAGTGGCAGTGGCAACGTATTAGCTGCGATTGGAAAAATCCATTATTTTTCTCAAACTATTACTTCTTTATCTGACACTGAGAGCACATCACATTTTCTCCATCGCGTGAATGAAAATCTCTCTTCATGTGATTCGCAAAGTCTGAGACGTAGTAACCCCGAATGAACCCGGCGTAGAGGCTGCGGTGCAAACTGCTGTGTTAGCGATTGTTTGCAGTTTCGAAGTCGTTGCGGCACAGGGCATAACCAGGGGCGTAACGAAGTTAGATGGCGCCCGGGGGAAAAAACAAATTCGGCGCCCCCATGGTCGAAGTTTGACGCCCCTATCGTCAAATCTGAGTTCTTTCGAAGGCAAATTTACTGTTTTGAAGAAAGTACTTGTGACATTGTTGGGACTTTTCGGTGCCTCCAGCAGTGATTCAGCGCCCCCATAGTGAATTGGCGCCCGGGGAATTGTGCCTCCCTTGCCCACCCCTCGTTACACCCCCGGGCATAACGTTTAAAAAATGGGGGTTATAAGCACAATGTTAAGCACAAAGGCTGCGTTTATGCTTGTTTACAAGTATGATTAAAGCAGGATTGACGAAACTTTCGAACATTCGAAAAGTTTGGAGAAAACCAAACGTAGTAGTTTTTTAGAACAAGCTAGCTCCATCTGCACCAGGTAGGACTGTGTCAAGTATCTTCGCCGAACGTGTTATTCAGTGGACACAAAGTGACCACTGATCTGTGGTGTGTAATCATAGAGCAAAAGACATGACTGCCTAATGGAGCATGAAATTTCCTCTGCGCAGCTTCACGCCTGACCGGTGTTTCAACGGAAATTTTGTCATAAAGTGAAAACAAAACTCTGGTTTCCGTAGAACAGTTTGCGAATAACAGTTTGGAATCAGAAAAGCGACTTTGAAGGTCGCTTCCACGCTGTGTGTTTGCGGTTTCCTTTTTTTCTGAGTCCCCTTTGTAAGTATAAGTTTACAGATGGGCAGAGATTACTTTAGCGAGTATACTGCTACTTGCAAAGCTCTTTGTTTGAATGCTAATATTTATACTCCCGTCGCTGCTTCCGCGCGACGCGCTCTCAGGAAGAGATTTTGTGAGGTCACGTGACGCACATTTCGTCGGTCGTCGAAGCTCACTTGGTCAAGTCAGCTGCGTCGCTATCGTTGTGCAATCGTCGTTTGAGGTGCGGAAAGATGTAATATATGACATGTTTGCTGATCGTGGCCTTGTGATTCAGACAAAAAGACCACCATAAGGTGAAAAGAATGTCTGTCGTCCAAGCCAAGCAGGTGTTTTCATGAGTATCAAATCAGTGTGTTGTTGACCCTCAGGATAGTCATGTCAAAGGAAACACGAGTAATTATCGAGAAGTTATTGAAAAGCTTGGATCTAACTATCCGTTTTTATCCAGCAGTGAGTATGGTTTGACTAAGTGGTAGCTTTAGTGATAGGTTATCCACAGAAAATCATTTTTTGTGCTTGAGTTACACTTTAGTCTTGTTAAAAAATCTCTACACTTCCAGGCCGATTGAAAAATTTGTTGTGTGAAGCAAATTAAAGATTGTGAGAGAAGTAGACAAAAAAGTTGTTGAAAACTAATGAATTAATGAAAAAAGTTGAATAATTTTTCAGCAATGTAAGGGGCCATATTGTGACAGAAACCATTTACTTCGTACACACATTGTCAACTAAGTGCTCTGCGAATCACCCTTTTAGGCACAAACGTTCTCTTTATTTTATGCTGTCTTTCGAAAGGAATCCTTTCTCAGCAAGGAATCAGACACTAAGATCTTACAGAGTATATATTTTGCCTACTAGGTTAGGCATCATAAGCTCTTATTCAAATAGAATCTTCATTTCATGCGATATAAAATTGGGTGTGGAACTACTTTTCAAACTTTATAGCAAACTATAAATAAAATTGGCCTCATCTTTCAGAACATGGCAAGACTTTGCAAAAGCCGTTGATAGTTCTGCAGTATAAATGTGGTATAAGACTACATCATGGCATTTATATGCTTCTATTACAATTGCGCGTTTGTCCTGTTGTTCAGTTTACTTATTACATCTGTTTTAGACTAAAGCTCTATATCACAGGGGTTAGCAGTGGTACGCAACACATGCGAAAAACCTTTGCACACTAAGCAGCTAACAAAGTGGGCCTGCAAACAAAGCAACCAATGCGGTAAGAACCGAACGATGAAGAAACGCGCCCGCGACTTTGACAATCTGTCAACATCATAACGGAGTGCTACGTAATAAGAGACGTGTCGAGTTTGATGAGTCAATTCATTCCTGCTTGGCAAATTAACAACTCAAGTGTGGTAAGATTGAGTGGCGTTCTTGAACCCAAATTAACGTTGTGCTCAAACTGTGCAGTATTTGTCGCGAAGCTGCGACGTGATATCATCACTCGTGATATCATCACTCCAGAGTGAAACTTCTTTCACATAAACACAAACAACACAAAATGGGCATCGCCCGGCCCTTGAGATCCACATCAGTATTCCGCTTGAGACAAACGGCAAACCTGGAAATAGAACGTGCTGGGAAAGCAGCTGAATGACGGTGAATTAATCTCCAACAAACAAGTTTCGACCATGGCAAATATGCTTCTTCGCACGGCTTTGGCCTTATAGAAGTTTCACTCTTTGTTTGGTCACAGCTACGACTTACATTTTGCGGTATGATGAATTGGTGAAATGCGAAAAAGTCATGGCGAACAGAATGGTCGCACCCAGCTATTGTATCTAACGTGCTGATTTAAAACTCGACCCACGGCAGTTAGAAGGTGGACCTCTTTTGTGAGGGCCTGAGGATGATCACGCCACGGAGGCAAACACAGAGCAGTTAGCGGAACTTGAAGCACGTTTACTGATGCGTGTAACAGTCGCAGGCATCGAAAACTGACCTGCGTGATTTCATCGTATTCCATGGATAAGGTACAGCTGGTTGTTCGTATTTTTTTACAAAATCACTCTTGTGAAAGGCACGTATCGTTTAAAATTTGAAGAGGGCCACTGTTCCACCTCAGCAACAGTTGATTTCCTCTTCAAAAAAGGGGTTCTCAGGTAATTTGTATTAAAATCTGCGTCTAAAGCAGCTATATTTAACCGCGGGCCGCAAGTGGCCCAGTCGAAGGTTTTGTCCGGCCAACTTAGGTTTTCGTTTTAGCATAAGTAGCCTACATATTAACAACCTGCGTCCTTATTTTAATATTCTTAAATTTGACATTTTTCACGCAAGTGGTCCTCAGTGCCACTTTATCAGGTCTGTACTGCGTGTTGGGAGATTTCCGTATGTCCACTGACACCTTGGTGCCAAACTTTTCACTGGTTTTCTGATTTCTGTCCTTGTTCCATTGGCACTAAACTTGTCTATGAAATCACACTTATGGAGTGGTTAAAGGTGCCAAACAGTCGTTACTACTGCAGTTAGGATTCGAACGCTTTGAGTACATCAGCTTAAACCAGTGATTCTCAAAGTGGGTTCCGCGGGACCATATGGTTCCATAGACAAATCTAAAAGGTTCCTAAGACGTGCTTGTTGTTGAATTGTTTATACTTAATGGTTACTTTTATTGTGCATGATTTTGTTTACAGTACGAAACCTTAATAACGGCAATTTGGATAATAAAAGCGTTCATGTTTACTTGGCAGTTCTGGTGGGGGTTCCTTTGTCCAAATAACCTTGCAGAGTTCCGGGGACAAAAAAGTTTGGGAACCATTGGCCTAAACTAAATTTAGTTTGCTAAGATTAAAGTAAAGTACGCCATTCAATATGCGGCCCTCATTACTGTGTCATTCAATGTGTGGCGCTGGTTAAGATAGTGACATAATTTTTGGCTCAACAAATAATTTCGGTTGGACATAGTTGGTCTAAAGAACTTTGTTCGTATCAACGGTGAAAAACACCGTGGTAACTCAGTTCTGATGTAAGCTTGATGTGTACATGCCGTGCATGCCTTGCCATTGTCGTAAAAACGACTGAAATGACTGAAAGAACATTATTCATACGTTTGTATCGTTTCCAATTCATTACTCAAAAACATTTTATGTGATTCCTGAAGATAGAAACGCAGCAGAAAGTGGTTCTCTTACTTATCCAATTGTAAATGGTAGCACCTCTACAAGTGTCAAAGAAATATCTTATAACTTTTTGTCTCTTCACTTTCCCGCAGCCAGGCCATATTAGAGGGCGGTCAAGCCGTCACTTTGTTCAGGGCCCTAGAGTTGAAAAGGCCCGGTGGAAATTGAATTACCGGCTGTTTGTTCTATGGAGAATATAAAGAGATCTATGAGTGATTTATGAAGTTGTCATTGGTGTAATTAACATTAAACACATGACCTCTAAACGATTTGGAAGCTCCCAAAACTTTGCGAAAAAATTATAGAACGTACATTACATACAAAGTCCACAACCCCATTGGGCGTAGTGGACTTAAACCGACACAAACGGTGCTGATTGTCATTTTCTAAAACACAATGATGTCATAGATTCAATCAATCAATCATTGTCAATTGCAGCGCAATGTTCGCGGTCAGGCTTTCACTACTTGATTATAGATGATCTGAAAATCGAACAAACGTCTGAATAAAAAAATCCGGGGCAGATGGCAAGCTGTTTAGTGCAATGCAATTATTTCCGAAAATAAATGAAATCTCAAAACGAATCCAGTAAACCCTTGCCCAAATGCTGTGGTTGAGTATGCCTGAAGCTGCTAGGCACTGTAGCAATGTAAGCTGAGCTTAACCAGTTACTTAACTTCTACAAAAATGGCATTGAAGTTTCACTCCAAAAGGATCCCAGAGGCCAGATCACAAACATGAGCCCTCATGAGAAGTTGGTAACCTTACATTCAGGCTATATAAAGAAGTTCACGCGCCACTGGACTAGTGGTAAACATGGCTTAAATGTTGTAGGCAAGATGCAACTCGGACGATAAATAGACAATAGAGATCATAGACCGAAAGTGACGACGTACCGTCGTGAAATTATTCAATTTCTAATAAAACATCCCATTTCGATTCAGAGAAAGCTACGTGATTACGCTTGGGGGGAAGCGAAATATTTTAGGGCAGGTTTAGACCGAATACGAGTTTCAAGAAATCTTATCTCATCGTTATCAAACGCGATAAAACTTGTCAAACCTGGCAAGTGCTGTTGCTGCTGCGAATAGAAACATAACTTGCGTGAACGTATAAGCTTGACCATGTGTATATATTACTGAGAAACATTGGCACGAGATAACTTCGAACTTCGTGGGCGGCGATTAGGTTATTTCAGTGGCAGAGTGTCCGCCTCCTAACTGGAAGGTTGGAGGTTCGATTCAGACCCACTGAGTGACTCGCCGTAGCGCTGCTTGGGGCAAGAGCGTTCACCTCAACCGCCCCAATGAAAAAGCATTATTCAGGCCTCGGCCTGCCGCCAACTGTCGTTAAACAAATTCGTCGCATTGCATGTGATCCAACAAAAAAAACAAAAACTTTTAATGCAAGCAGCACAATGTCAAATGACCTCACAAAATTTTACCAGCGGTTAGAAAGTTCTGCTTTGATCACTTCAAATTTCAAAATCAAACGGATGTCTGAATAAAATGTACGGAGATTCGGCGTTATCGTTATCATTGCGATTAGGATCCAACCGCTTTCAGCAGTTCAAACTAAATTTTAGATTGCTGACAACAAAGTAAGTCATTTAATGTTCGGCCCTCAATAATAAGTCATTAAATGCGCAGCCCTCATTAAAATAGTGAAATAATTTTTGGCCCACCAAGTCATTTCAGTCGGACAGAGATACAGTAGACGGCCTAAATCGATCGCAAACCGGTTTCTCGCTGTCTCGTTTTTTATGAATGAAAGTTTTTTTGTATGTGTCCTGTGACGTGATGTTCCTCACCATATGCAACAGGGTGAAAATGTTGCATACAGATAAGGTCAGCCAGTGTGTTACACTTCTCACTCACTGTGTTGCATTTATCGTGTTACTCTTTGAAAAGTTCAGATTTAAGATTTAAACCGGAAGCTAAACTATCGATGACAATCATGTGGAAGTTGTTTTAAATTTTTCGACGCAGAATTTTTTGAAACGGAGCATTTTTCAAGCGATCCTTTCTGGGTTTATGCGAATAACTGTTCTGTATTATATTCTGTTGAATTAAGCCGAAACATTCGCTCTTGTAAGATTCTAAAGGTGCCAAGTNCGCTNATAGAAGGAACCATTCAGAAATTTGTGGTAAGAATCAAATTTTGAAAAAATATAAATCTCCACACGCACACACAAAACAACTCTAGCAAACTTTGCGACTTTGGTGAACTTTGTCTTAGGTAACACATTTTTTCTTTACATTAAATGCTAGCTCGTATGTAAGCTTGCTCGATCCTCGCATGCAGCACTTGGTTGAACATAACTTGCAACGATTTCACAAAATCAAAAACTTTTCTATTCTTACTTCCAATCAAGTCACAAGTCACTAAATGTTGCCACAGATCCAAGATTACTGTTCAAAGAAGCCAGGACTCAGTAGAAATTACCTGCTTAGAATATGTACATTTACTGTTCGTTCTTTTTCAGTTAAAGATTGCTATACGCGTAGACTTTAACAAGCGCTTCTGCAGTCATACCCATGCCAAACAATGGTTAATATGACCGGTATTGGTTGGCAACCACTGGTGGTTCCGCCAAGTTTAGGTGGTCTTCTGGACAATCTTTTGAAATCTAAGCAGGAACAAATACCAGGATGTGAAATAAGGACTCGTGTTAAACTACTGAAATGGGTACGTACCGTTGTCAGTGTTTTGTTGTAATTTGACGAGTTTGTTTATGACCAGAGGTCTTGAATATGCACTGTATCACGTGACAACAATCGGCTGGATGACAGCCACTTGTCATTTTTCCACAACTATTTTGTGACCGAATAACCTGACTGGTTTCCTCTGCCGGATTTCTCATGTATGACGCAACAAACAGTGTAACAATGGGTTGCCTAGCAATTGTTTGTGTCTGTGGTATGATGTGAAGTGTCTAAATGTCGGCTTTACGCGTAAGCAACTGTCGGCAAGTACAGACGTGGTTACCTGTTACACATGACCTTTTTATAATTTGCAGACACAATTGCTCCAAAAGTTACAATAAATTAAGAGTTTCTGGTACAAATATCATGTAGAGATTGAGAATTATAATAAAATCGAAGGTAAATCAAGACTAGTGTGACTCGATGGTTGGTGCAAAGCAGTTACGCTCAGCGAAAATATGCGTCGCGATATTGGCACTATCTTCCATACAAGCACATGTTACTACTACCGAATTGCTTGATTCGCATGTTACTCGCACAGCACATTGCCCTATTTCGCAAACTGTCTTATCAGCCTTCAACTGAAACCCACTAAACAAAACTGTTCACAGATCATTGTCAAATAGATTGCCTGTCATGCACAGTTTGTACAGGTATGTGACTTTTTGTACTCAATCACAAACGCTTAAAAAGCAAAAGAGATTTTGCTAAGTACGTTAGATGAGTGCTTTTAATAAGAAGCATATTTTCTTAGAAAACTATTGGAGGTTTCAAGTCCCCACAATTTTTTCTTCTTTTGAACATGAAACTTACCATTTCATCGGCAGAATCATGAAAGCGATTCACTTTCACGTTTGTGTTAAAATTTAATTTTTGTATTTTGGCAGTCAAAAAATGAGTGCAAGCACTGTCGTGCTATCAATAATTATTTTTAACATTTGTTACGACGTTGAACGAATTATGACGCACAACCGATATATTGCATTGCTTGGGAAGATGTAGCCGGTTAAAATGTATATTGTTTACAAATGTGCTGCTAAAAATGTAAAGGAGGACAGCTTTCGTTCAATACCAGCATCCCGACAACAGAGCTGTTGCTGAGCTGCGATGCTATCAGCACCAGCTGCCGTCAGGTGTTGTGACCTCTGACCTTTGTCCTCACTAAGTTTGAGGTGACAGGTGGCCACTCAATCAAAATCAAAGGGCTTTCGGCCGACGACCGTAAATAGCTCAGTTTATGATGTAATAAAACGCGGCGATTGGGGGGTGCTTTAATCACACCAGCCATTGTGCGCTTAAATTTACAAGGTTTAGGCCGCAGAGCCCTTCCACCGACCGCCTCAGGGCGCGATGTTTAAAGCGCAGTGTTTTGAATGCAAAAGCTGATCACAAAACTAAGACAAGATTGAGGGTTGCCTCACTGTTGTCAAAGGCACGAGTGCTTAATTATCAGGCAGCTCGTCGAGCCAGTGAAACAAATCGAAATGAGAGCCTCAGCAGCTGTCGTTGCGAGCCATCGAACAGTACAGGAGGAAATCGAGTAGAACCGTGTCTTTCAGGGAGTGAAAAAACTTGTTTCAAACATTTTGTTGCGTAAGAATTGTGTCGAAAACTGAACGCTGTCGAATATCTGCCGTGCATCAGCAGCAGGTCAATCCCACACTGTACGCACGTGCGGTGCATGCGTTTCACGGTACGGTGTGATCGTGTATCTGGCAGCGTGCCAGTTGCAAATGACACATCTACACAACTTTAGAGCTAGAGCTCTTTATAATTCGGAAAATTTGATTGCTTGAATTGATACCCATCTGCAGATACAGATTTCTTTATAGTGAAATTGTTCTGATAATGAAAAATAAATGAATAAACAAAACCATTTACAATGTTCTTTTCGAAAATGACAAGAAAAGAAAGACTGGTTGAAACGATAACAAAAATTCTTGAAAGTTTTCATTTGTCACTTGCATTGAAAATTTTTAACTCACCCTTCATCTCAAACTCAGGCACGATTTGCAAAAGCAGTTAAAAACTATTACTGAAGTGCACGTGTGAATACCGCGTGTCATTTTCTTGTTGTTCGCATGTGGTTCATCGTTACGCATCGACACCAAGGTCCAAGCTTGCTTTAATTTGTTCTGTGAGATCTTCAGTTCAGGGCAGTGATCAATGGAAATGCGTTCTGGGTATGTCTGAGTCATATTCACAGCTACTACGGATAAGGAGCTACCTAACATTCCAACCATCTGCACTGCGGGAAAAAATATACTGAATGCGATACGGTGAAAAAAAACAAACGAAATTGAAACACAGCTTACCTCGTAGTTTGCTTTGAATGGTTGGATGTATTAAATTTCAGTGATTAAAAACGATCTGACCGCGCCCCACATAACCTATCTATTCGCGCTCATTTTTATTAATTGGAACATTTATCACTTCACTGTGTTGGCGACGATGAACAGTTGCTGTCTGGTCAGTCGCCTGAAGCGAACCTGCGTGATATCTTAAAAACACTGATAATTGCGAAAATCCAACAGTGCAAGTTGTAGCTATAAAGGAAAATGATACACGCTTTCCGTATACAGCGCACATGCAATGCTCTTTGTTTGTCTCTGGGGACAAAATAACAAGTATTCCGTGGTTTCATAATTCACAATCAAGACGTGAGGTTGGTGTTTTCTTAAAGGAAGTTGCTTCGAAACTCAGGCACAAATACACACTACGCCGGCTCGCCAGAAACGGACATGGGGTTGAGTCTCGACAACGAAGTAAATTGTAAATCAAATCGGAAACACAGTAACAGGGCAGCATCATCACCACTGTTGTTGGATTTTATGCGATTTGACTGCCCATGAGCGAAAAACGATCGAAATTTTAGTAAATAATTTGCTATCGTGACGTGAAGTCCACCTTTGTTCATTGTGCGGCCATCATTGTTCTCCCACTCCATGTTTTGTACAGGCTTGCTGATTTTTGTGTGACTCTCTGGAAGTGCAGGTTAAGAAGTTGAGCGTTTGCGCACAGCTGAGCTCAGTAGTATCACCACATTGCATGTAACAGAAGTTAAACAGTAGAAGTAGAAGATTTTTTTTCTATTTTAAACAGCAGAAGAGCCACTTCTACTGTTTAAAGCATGCAGCGTTCACAGAACAACATAATAAGAACTTCTTGCATAGCTTCATACTTATTAAATTACTTACGAAGTTTTTGTTGGATTATGCTGCTTTTGTCGTGCAGTGTCTAACATGTACGGAATTGGTGCTGGCTTCACTGTTAGAGTTCATAAAATAAAGCAGTTCGACGTCTCATGATTAGCTTGTAGTATTCATCAGGCGACTAGTTTAAGGATAAAAATTATAACGACGATAACACATTTTGAACATTTTCTATAGCACTTTAACATGATGTTTATGTTCTGGTAACTGACATTGTGGGCTTCTCTCTTTTTTTGAAAAAAGGACAGGAACGATTATTTCAAACCACAAAACACTTGGAACAGTAACCGCTGGAATGAACATGAAAACGAATCGCAGCGATTTGACGTCACTGCAGGAGGTTAAGTTTGAAAACATTCCTCTGAGACTGAATTCTACTGGTTATGCAGGTCAAATTTATGCAGAAGCGCAAGTGAAACGTAATATATTTGTTGGCTTTTAAGCACCTGCATCTTTAGACTGCGGCTTTTGAAAGTGTAACATCTCTTTTGTGTGAGTCACATTTTTTTCTATCTGTGTAACGTGTGATACTGCGCCAAGTAAAAACAAATTTTTTCCTAATCTTGAACAAAACAAATTTGCCACTTTGCTGATTCGTCTCAACTGAGTCTGAACCAACTTAAATTCACAGACATACGTGTGAAGCCAATGAATATCTGACTGGAAATGGGCGTTTGTTTCATCTGATGACGCTCTCTGTTACGTCAGCGCCGGGTGTGACAGCTACAAATCGATTGTTGCCACCATATTTTCTCACGAAGCCGGAAATGCACGTCAAAAAGTTCTGGCTTCTTTCCGCGTTTTCACTTACGAGCATAAGCTACTTCTGAACTAGACGGATGCATCAACTGGAAGGGCAGCTCGTTAGAGCAAAATTGTTTTTAGCGTAGATGACAAGAGGTGTGCAGCAAACAATGCCGAGCAGTAAATTGGCAGCAGTCGCTCACGGAGCCCTTTCTACGAAGATTCGCCTTTTGATGCGTCCTTTTGCTATTTTATAAGCATTGCAAAATGTCAACGTTGCTCTAATATTGCGCAACTTCGCAAACAACAAAATATCAACTCTTGTTGCTATCATCATTTTTCATTGCAAAATGTTTCGCAAGTTTAAAATCGCGAAGCAAAAGAGCTACTTTGTTTGCAAGCAAAGTGCAGTATACCTGCGGCTTACCCTCCAAGCCGCTTGTAGGTTGACGTTAGTTAGCTTCTTTGAAGGTCACGGATAATAGCATTCCCTGTAGGTAGCAACAAAACATGACTAATTGTTTTTGCATCTTTAAAAAGATAGTATGACACTGCAGTTTTCAAAAATGTGGACTAGCCCAACGTTAGCGAGGAGAAAACGTCATTCGGAGAAAGGCGTACGGTCATGGTACACTTTACCCAGAAGTGGGGCCAAAGCAAGACTGGTAAGATTTTCACTATTTCACCACCAACGGCTGATAACGTTTTCAATGAAACCACTTTTATCCTGGCATATCACAGGGTGCCGATTATTTTCCGGATTCTATAAGAGTCACTCCGCATATGTGGTTTGAAAATGTAAAAAGATACCTTTTGAGGTTGATATACTACGTCCAAAAATTAAATTTCTGCTTGATGATGTCTTCAAAATAACAGAGATTTCTTAGTAGTACTATAAATCCTGAAGCTTGCGTAAAAATTTGTGGAAATGGCTTAATTTAAACTAGATTCAGCTCCCCAAACACAAGTTTTTATGCTAGAATTTAATTTGTTGTCAAACTTGTTGAGAAAATGGTAGTGAGGCCAAACGTTGTACAACTGATTTGAACAAGCTAGCAAGCGTTGTTCACTTGATTAAGATTCAAAGTTTTAGTACATCAATTGAAGTTAGGCAGAGGAAAGTGAGGAAAGTTTTGTTGAAGTTTGTTGGCGAGCTTGAGTTTTCATAGCTCTGACTTCTGCTTTTGTTGATTTTCGGTTGCTTTCAATTATGTTTCAATGTTAAATAATCTACCTTTCTCACTGCAATACAATTTAGTTTTTTTGCCACAAATGAAAGACGTTATCATGGTAGGTAACGTAACTGCACAGTTAGAGACAGCACAGTGGTAGATAAGGTTACTCCAGCTGCGAGTAGGCTTGCTAGTGACTCGAAGTATGAGTAGACCAGGGGTTATTAACAAGGGGGCGTGCCTCCCCGGGGGGCGTCACGAAAATTCCAGGGGGCGCGAGCCCTTATGCGCCCTACAACATAGAAAGTTTGATCAATAAATTTACATGAATACATTTGTTTTTACAGCTTATTATGTCAGGGAGTTGGAAGCAAAGGATAATTACTTAAGAGAGACGTCGTAGAAAAAAGGTTACCGCTGCAGTAGACTCTTTCCAGACAGTCAGGCATCGTGACGTAGACCCTGATTGGTAACGAAGGTACTGGCATTGATCAATAGCTCTTTTGACACAGATCTATTTGAAACACATACAAAATAAAGAATACTTACAAGTCACAATAAAATATAAAGATGAACGAAAATTTATCTCAAATTCCTAGGTTGCGATTAACCTGTCCAAAGAAATGAGAATGATGAAATGACTGACAGAAGCAGAACGTGACCTCGTTTCTACGTATATATGCGTCGCTCCTACTTGGTTAGCGACGAGCGTGATGCAGTCTGTCCTGTTGTGAAGGCATCACGTGGCTGTTCTTTCGTCTTTTTACGTATTTTGAACAGAGTTTGGTTTACTGCGACCAGAAGAGTGACTAAGAAGTAATGCATCCCGTCCTAGCGCCGCTGTGCAGCTATTTGGGCTTTATTGTACTTGTTTCAAAGAGTTGAGCTGAAAAATAGTTGAAAAAGTCGATCGTGCTTTTATTTCATAACTAACGTATTCATGTCGTATTTGCGTAGTTTTTGTTCATCTATTTGAAAACATTTTTGCAGCTCTGAAAATCTAAATGCTCTGCTAAGCTAACATCGACTGCTTCCCAACTTTACTCCGTATATTTGGTTTAAAATGTCTACAGACGTGACACACTTTGCTCTAATAGCGATTGTTTAAAGTTTGTCTTCATTTTCAAACTTAGAGATTTTCAGAGTGATCGATATAGCCCATGTCGCAATCAAGACACTAATGTTCTCTTGGAGCAATAACAAGTGTTCACTTTACTGAAATTCATAGTTTTAATAAATAAAGTGGTAAACATTTCAACGTGACAGAAAACAAATGTCAATTCTAGGACCCGATTCCGGTCCCTAGAGTTGAAAATCGGGTCCCTAGAATCAGAGAAAATCGGGTCCCTAGAATTAGAGAAATCGGGCCCTACATGTCCATACCGGGTACCTAACATTTTCCTAAAAAAAACTGTTTAGAGAAGATAAATTTACAAACATTGAAATATTTTTAACCATGTATTTGTTTTCTGTTTGATACCAGATGCATTCGTGTGTACATTAAATTGGTGTAAGGTTAGAGCAGCGGTTTTCAACCTTTTTTAGTGATGTACGTACCCTTAGGGCAATATTTTGTCTATCAAGTACTCCTTGACTATAATCATGAGCACAATAACTACAAATGTACCTACAATTACTGTACTTCTACGTTAAATTTTCATTATGAAGATACTTAAAAACTTCGTGTATCCCTTGGAACACCTTTGGGTACCCCGAGTGGTTCGCATACTTGAGAACCACTGGGTTAGAACATGGATTCTTTGGTTGTTAAAAACGCTTTTAAATAATCGACAAACACCGTCGGTCAATCTTAAATGTCGTTGGTGCTCGTTGCGTCACGAAACTGTAAGGTGTGGTTAAGAGAGCACGGCATTCCTTTGAAAGAGTAACCTTTTGAAAAAGGTCAGAACTCCCAAAAGTGACTGAACCTAATAACGTTGATTAAGCGCGGAATGAACAGCAACATCGCGCTGGAAAATAAGAATATAATATTTTTGCAACGATATGAAGAGGTAAAAACACGTTCATTTAAACTGATGACATTTCCTGACGTTTGCTGATATCCTCCTCACAAACTTGAAGCGCATCCCTAATAATTGGCTGATTCCATTTCACCCATTTGTGAGCGTTCGTGCCATCAGCTCTGTTTTTTTTAAAGGCACCGCTGGAAAGAAGAACAAGAGCAAAGGTCGGAGTTCTTTACTCGGTGAGTGCAGCAGTCGCTTCATCAGCAAAAGCCGAAGCGAACGATATTCTAGTTGTAAAAAATCCTTTGAGCTCCAGGCCAGAGTGAGACTCGGACGTCTTGCAAAGTCATTTCAGAAGCAACAATCAAACAACCAAGGATTTAAATGCAGTCATATTTGACGTTATGGGAATGAATCTTTGCTGAAAATAAAAAAGTTGTTTTACCAAACGCCCGTGGCAATGTTGTTCCATTTAAATCATTAGTTGTTGCATTGTTTGTAATCTTCTTAACGCCAATTAAAACTTAGAATCATGATTAAAATAATAATCTATCGGTCCAAGTTCGTGAATGTATATCATATACAAATCTGACGTTGCATTTCGTTGTCAACGTGTTATTTTGTTTATTATACATTTCTCAACTAGTTTTATTTGAGGTTCTCTGCTGTCATGGTTGCGTTAGAAGACCCGCTTCTACATAATGCAACCCCGCCGATAATCTCAACCACGCCCTCGCATTTCAGGAAATTTTAATCCATAAAAAACAAATACAGTATTGTTCCAAAATTTTGCAAACTTTTTCAAACTCACAAACTTTCAACAAAATGTTATGTTTGTAGAATGAGGGCCCCATTCAAGTGCAACACCCCCGCCGTCGGGGAGTTCTGCGGCGGTTGGTGCACACCTGAGTAGAAGAGAGTTGCAGTACCTGATGCTGATACGAGTAGTTGCATTAAAAAAATACATGTGTTGATCTGCGCACAGCTTTCCAACTCTGTTGAATGAGCAGTTGACTTTTCTATTTCAAACCCCAGCACATCCAAAGTTAATGAATGTTTAAGTGGTGCGTCTGGTTGCTTCAACACGCCTTTTTCTTCAATTTATTTTGACTACGGTGCGAATCGTGTTGATCTTTCCGCGCAACAACACGTTCGTCAAAGGCCCCCGCCATTGTCAAGCAAAGCTGAGCAGTACGTGATGTCACAATGGTGTCGGTTATTTATTATGCGCGCATAATCACTTCGCATTTTCGCGCAGGAGCCGCGATCAGAGTTCCTTGACGCAGCTCGCCGAGTATTGAAACATCTTTCTATTTCCAAACCCTGCCTGTTGAGAGAACACAAAGCAGACGAAGAGACTGGTTACAATCAGTACTACACCGGTTAGTCAGACTTATTTGGAACGTTGATTGTTCAATTCCTTGAATCGCTGACACAGCGCTCAATGAAACCTGTCGTTTTTTCGCTGAGACATTTCCGTCATTTGTCCCATAATAGTATTGAAAAACTGTTACACCATTCGCTGTCGTATGCATGCGACTGCTTGGTCGTCGAATATGGTGGTCTTCCAGCGCTGCAAATACACGTTTTATGTGGATAAAATAAAAAAACTGGGCGGAATTTGATAACGTTGGGGTGCTGATATTGCTAGTAGCATTCCGGTTTTGAAAAATGTGTGAACTCTTCAGTTGTTTTCATTCGAAAATTCCGTCACATTCCAAACATTAGAGATGCAGCGAAATAACCAGCGCCAGAAACCGGGGGAGTGATGAATGTTTCAGAGCTAACGACGTCGGCCTTCCCTGAAAAATCCCTTGCCGTGCGCACGCGCTCAGGGCAATGTTTCAAGGATTAACAACCTCAATGACCTTAGGAACGTGGTTCGACTGAAGCTCAACTGAATTAATTGAAATTTGGTTGCATGGGTATTCCCGGCAATATTAAATTGTCTGTTTCTTCAGCATTTACAACGGAAATTTGACGGGCGCTGATCGTGTGGAAACTTTCACGCTGGGCCGAGCATTGGGGCTGAATATCCTGGGGCGGAACAACCCGTTACGTAAGGGGACACAATTATGACAATTGATCTGCAGAAATTGATCAGATTTTGAGCAGATTTAAACTTCACTCAAATTTTGCCTGCATCTGGTTTTACACCCCCAGGTTCAGTTGCGATTCAGCCATCAAATTCAAACCACGAGAGGAAAATAACCTAACTGTCAGGATGCGCTCGACGAGACAACTTGTCAACAAATTCTTTTAGGTTTCCCGGTGATTTGACCCTGACTTGCACGAAACTATTTAGTGTTTGTGCCAATAAACTTATCTCAGCTCAGCTTGTCTACCTGCAGTTTTGTTGGTTTAAAGGTGGTGTGAAGTAACCTGCAACAAAGTGCAAACTATCCATTCATCCGAAAAATCACAGTAGGAGTAGGTATATTTTGATACACATCTTTTTGTTAAGTTTGGGTGCTTTTCCTACACATTTGCGCTGAAAATGTTAAAACATTTCAGTTAAGGCCGTGCTAGGTGCATACGCCACAAAATTCAGAAAGTTTCATGATGTGATTTCATACAAACAAGAAAAAGCTTTTAAACTCACCAACAAGATTTTTGATCTAGACCGGGAGTTCTTGGCATGAAGTCCATGAATGTGTTTTAGGGGGTCTGTAAACCAAACTCAAACCAAGAAAATCCGCCAGTTTTTATCCCCCCCATTTGGGACATTATTCAGCATACTCGCACCACAACTGTAGTCTTTCATGTACCTGTAGGTAATTCCAGTACCACCTTTATGATGTAACAGTCCACACTGTCCAAGGAATTTTCCGCTAAAACTTTGCACGTGCATTAACGTGAATAAAAGAATTGTATATGTATATTTCGTTCATGTGTAGGCCGTCCATTGCTTTATTAATTCTTTGAAGTAATTGGGAGTCCGCACAAAATAAATACAAGACTCGCGGGTGCGCGAGATGGAAAAGTTTTGGAAACACTGGTCTAGACGGTGTTTTTATCAAATAATTACAGGCGTTAAAGGATGCTTTTCACTGACTGCTATGCTTGTTTCAGATGACGAATGTTACCAACGCTGCGCGATGGGGCGTGACTTGGTCACGTGGCTTCAAAACCTCCTGCAACCAACACGGTCTGTGGGTGAGGACGGTGATGCCCCTTTGTCGCGAACGTATTCCCGATATAACATTTGTGGGATGTGGCAGGTTTTACACGAAGAGGGCCTCATCTACCACGGTGAGTTTGCTTTCCGGTGGATATGTGGTGTAAAACTACCACCAAATTTATTGCATAAGAAATAAAGTTTCTCCACAGCTTTTATTGTTTAGTTTCGGTGATACAGGCAGCGACGTTGAATAACCATGCAAAGAAGCAAACCACTTTGAGTTTGCTTTCTGAAGTTTTCGACGATTTTCAAGAAAACTACATGGAAACTACAGCAGATACACTTTGCATTTTTTTTGTCACAGATAAAATTTCAACTTCTTATAATTTTTACTCGAACTATGCTATCTGGCATGCTTTAACACAACTTAAATTGCACTCCCCATTTATAAGCGTTATATAACCTCTTCCAAAAACTTGTGCAAATATTAGTGTTTTTTGTACATATTTCACAACGGAAACAAAAGAAAGCAAGTCAAACGGATATCTCTGCTGAACCTGATGGTTCATGTGGCTCCACTTTCACTCGCCTATCGATAGCGTGAAAATTTTGCTGTTTACATTTCTACCAAACATATGAAAAACAAATAATTTACGTCACAATTTGACATGATCGTCATGCATCTCACCGATCGACCTTCAAGGACGTTTGTTTGCATGAATAGTGTAAACACATACATGTTAAATTGCATTCTTTGTCCAAATTCTCACCTTCGGTTGTTTTCCCGACCCTGGAAAAAACACGTTTTGACTGACTGCAAAATTTGTCCCATTGAATGCAAGCGATAAGACTGACGGTTGATATAATCTTTATTCACAGCTTTCCGAACAGTACTGAAAACCTGTTTGTTGATGTTGGTCAAACAAACCCATTTTCAGCAAGGCAGCAATTGCTGCAAATTCCATCAACAGCAAAACTTTTGCTCATAGGAAATATAGGCTTTTCAGGTATTCAAATCAAACAGGCACATCGTTATATTTTTGCTGCAGAAACTACATGAAGTTGCTTGAGAAGTGGAAAAATATTTCACTATAGGGACTTGTAATAGGTAAACCATTTTATGACAGTCATGGACCCTGTAACAGGCTGTACCTACGGGTGGCATTTGGCGGCAGTGCCGCCCGAAATTTTTTGTGCCCAGAAAAATTGGATTTAAACGTACAATAAAAACAAAAATCTTGACCCCCTAAAAATGTATTTTGCTCCCCCAAACCTTAAAACCTGGCTACGGCCTGCCCTGTAGATCAGTGCTTCTCAACCGGAAGACAGACCCACGTGTGCCACGAACTTTCCAAATCCGAGAACGACGTTTTTGGACCTACTGTGCTGTACACGTCTCATCGAAAGAAGACGCTTATATTAGTTACGCTTCAGTCGTTAGCTTCGGTGTGACGCGTGACGAAAGCTGAGTTGTTGAGGTGTACCGCGGCCAGAAAGGTTGTGAACTACTGCTGCAGAGGCTTTTGAAGTGAAATGGTGCGGATGATGCAATGTCTGAACGTATTTTGAACGTCCGAAAGGCTACCTCGCTGGGACAAAGATGATCACAAAGTCCTGTACGCAGTTGCTTCCTGCCCAGACTCATACGTGTTAAACGCTTGTAAGACACAGTTGTGACGCGTCTTTCATCCGGGTTTTCTGGGCAGCTATGCGCGGCAAGAAAATGGCGCTGACCAAATGTTTTTCATGATTGACACCGCTCTTTGTTGTAAAATTATGGAACATTAAGTACTCAGCCAAGCCCATGTGAGGTAAACAACTGATAACTTTATTGTTCGTGTATAATAACTCTTGTGACGCAGTAGCGCAGCAATCGACCGCTTCCTATTTAGGCTTCACTGGAAGTGTATCTGCTTTTTGTTTTGATTAACGTTGCAACAATATTTTGAACAACAAAAGAATATATTATATACATTTTATACACATGTCTGTATTGCAAAAATTTACCACGTGGAATTAATGGATATCAGATGATTTTTTGCTGGGATTCGCCCTGTGATTGATTCCATTCATCGTTGGTTGACGTCATAATGCCCGGTTATCAAACTTTGTCTCCAGTGGCCAGTTCACGAAAAATACCAGGAAATTTTCAAAACGATTATATCAGCGTTTTTCAGAGATTAGCTGCCTTTCGGCAGTTTCACAGTTTTTCAAGTAAACTGTCATGGCGTAAGCTATCTGAAATATTTTGGATAAAAAATGATAGATACCAATTCCCACAAAACATCAGCTATTAAATCAACCGGATCTTGTACCACAAGCCAACTCTTCCGCAAGATCTGTCGTTTTTAAGCTCGTTTTGTTCTTTACCCACCAACCGCTCCATTCTCTTTTAAATGCGGTATCCCGACTACAGCCACCTGGACAACTCCCACCTGGGACAGTAGTTCTTAACCTGGGGTAAATTTACCCTGGGGGTAAATTTCATCTTCCAAGGGGGTAAATTTACTGGACCATAAATAGCAGCAAAGGTAAATGTTTATACAGTAGAACTCCGATTATCCGAACGCCTATTATCCGAAACGCTTATTATCCGAACACGACTTTAACAAAAGAAATTAGAACCTGACAAGAAG
>JGI24021J15306_10000386_pt1 | contig 32106 bp, 18 predicted proteins | sample Ectturendosymbi1_FD_15306 | JGI IMG/M metagenome (IMG submission 15306)
TTTGAAGCATTTTACCACAATAGTGTTTAATGTACGGTTGTACGTTTCACCAAGATAAAGAAAGAAAAGTTGTAACACGCAATTTTGAGTTTATGGTAGAAGTTGAGTTTATGGTAGAAAAGCTCTGTGGCCCACTGAAAACAGCGTCATGGCCCACTACTGGGCCATGGCCCATAGGTTGAAAACCTCCGCCCTACATCACTGAGCGATGAACCGCGGTTGTGGTGGCTTGGTTTCCTCCTTTATCATCGTTTGTTATGGTTACGGTTTCAGGAGAGGCCAGTTGCCTGTCTCTGTGATTTAAATCCAGACAGTCCAGCGGCAAGCACAGCGTTTGTAACGAATTCTCGCTTTGTTCCAGCTAGCCTTCCTGTTGGCCGCCAGAAGCAACGTAGTGTGTCTAGTCTAGTGAGACGTAGGAACAAAAATAGGAGCTCTTCTTAAAAACCGGTTCACACTTCGGCAACAGAATAGCGGGACAAAAGGAGGAGAGGTGTTCATTTCATTTATATATATTCGAAGTGAACTTATGAATGTAGGTGCTAGAGTAGGCTATGTATATAATTAGTACAGTAATTTATATACGTTAACTTTCTTTCAGAGGAATAAGGTACTTTAATCCAAGTCGAAACTACCTTTCCACAACACTGATAACTAGCATGTTAACCGTGATCCACTAGACACTGGTAAAAAAAAGTCAACGAAACCTGTGAGGTTTTGTTAACCATTGACTATTGGTCCAATAGAGAGATGCCCAGCTATATTGACACCACTGTTCATTTCACTTCAAATTAAAAGCTGCACAATGCTATGCTGGCTTGTAGACGATCGTAACCCGCCGTTAGAAGAAATAGTCGGCAATTTTGAAATCACTAACAAACGATTTTCAGCGTTGCTGGACGCATGCTCAAGCCTGATAGATGTCGTTTGCCTGATAAAAGATTTGAAGCGTTGATATTTATCAACTGTAACAAAGATTTTAAACATTGATTATTATTTTTGTTTAACCACTACCTTTAGTGTTTGTTGCAGTGGAGTAATTGACGGGAGGGAAGAGTGGCGATTTTACTCCCCTGGTCAGCTAAATGTAAAAACCACCCCCCCACATAACTTACATTTCAGTTTTAGTATCCTTTTGTTAGTTATTTAGTACGGTGTCATTTTTTTGCATTTTTCGGAGTATTTTCCGTTGATTTGGGGTTTTACTACTGCATAGCCATCCACACCCGGATTCACCATCATTTCTCAAGTTTTTTTCCGGGTGTTGACTAGGAGGTCCCTTACAGAGGCCAGTGGGCCTCTTTCAGCTAAGTTTCTCCTCTAGCTCAAACCTCTAGTTACGCCACATGGTTTGTTGACTGCACGAACATCTCAGCAAACAATCAATGTTTTTTTCTTTTTTCCGGTCCTTGATCCTTACAGATTAGTAATTTCGTTTACTGCATTAGTTCATATCGTATGTTGTCTGAAAATATGCTTACATAAAACCAGTGGCGTAGCAACCTACTGGCTACTCTAGCTATAGCCAGGGGCGGCACGTTGCAGGGGGCGGCAAAATCTAATCGCTTATTGTAAGCAGAGATAATTGAAAAGGGTTGAAGAAATTATTCAGACTGATTAAAATTTACGCCTTCTTAATTTCATGAGCTTAGTCCCACGCCTCATGAGAACCTTCTTTGGCAAATGAGGGCGACGCAGTCGATAATATTAACGCAACGGTTCTACCCTTGCTATGCTCACCACCGCTTTGCCGTTACCTATCTCTCAATATTATTGCGTAACAATGGCCGCCATTTCAGGAATCTACTCGAATTTCGTCTACTCTAGCAAGTTGCAGCATCAGGGTTGCCCCTTTTGGGGACAAATTTGAGAAATTTCGTTCTGAATAACAGTTGCTGGCCCCATAATTTTCGTTTGGCCCTTTCGCTTTTTTGGCCATTTTCCAGGATAGACCGGCCCCTTGCAAGAATCAGATCTGACCACCCTGGGTCCTGTCTGAGAAGCCATATTTCTCACTTTTTTGATTAACTGACTGCATATTTTCACCAAATTCCTATATTTTGAAGGTTTTCGATTACAACATTATGTTAGGATCATTAGATTTTCTGAATTAATCTGAACGTAAGTTCATCGGAATACCTGTTAGGGCGGCAATAGCTCAGTGGTAAAATGTCCGCCTCTCAATTGGGAGGTTGGGTGTTCGATTCCACGGCCACTGAGTGAATTGCCGTAGCGCTCCTTGGGCAAGAGCGTTCACCTCAACCGTCCCGGCGAGAAGCACAATTCAGGCTTCGGCCTGCCACAAATTCCCGTCACCAAAATAACAAAAAAAAATACCAGTTACTTGCTGCAGTTGTAGAGATAGCAGTGAAAATTGTTACGTTACCTAATTACTGTTATTTAGGTGGTGCACGTGTTTGTTTGTTTTGTTCAGATTGTTGTTGATCGCTTTTGCACTTATCGAAGATGGTAAATTTACCTCAGTTTATAACTACACATGTAAATTAACTTCTTCTCTTGCGATCTTTCATCATGTAGGCTACTTGTTTTGCTGTTGAGCTACAACTGTGATTGAGGAAAATGCCATTTAATAAATTGCTAAGTATGGGTTCATATGACTTTGTAACTACTGATAAATTTGGAAAAATGGTTGGCCCTTTTTTGGCCCCTTTTCTTAGAATTTAGCTCTTTTTTGACTTTTTCTGGACTAGATTTTGGCCCCTTGGCAAAAAGTAGATCTGGCAACCCTGTGCAGCATCATTCGTTGGTCAAGGTCCAGCCAATACAGTTGCAGCTGGACTTTTTAAAGCAGTTAAGCAACCAGTTGCCGCAGTGAACCAGAAAGCTCTACAGTAGTTAAGCTATTGTCCTGTGCTTTGTTGATAGGAAAGGGAAGTTGCTTACTTGCTTAATACTTTCGGTCATCCGGTGGAGAATGTTTTAATAGATGACTAAAACGCTGTTTATCTCAGGGCGTTAATGTACGCAGGTTTTGCTGAGAAAATGTGAGCGCTGTGTTGCAACGCTGGGCACCCAGTAATGGAAAACATTGTGTACCCATTTTTTAGTCTTATGTCGTCCTAATGAGCTAAATGTCAACTAACTGATCGCAGTAACGTTTACTACAGTCAGGCCCGTCGCCAGGGTTTCGCAGCAGGGGGGGGGCCAAAATCACTAGTGGGGCACATTTTTTAAATACAATATTGGATGTATGCAGCAACCGCTACGAAAAAAGTCACTTTTGCGACATGTAAACTTTATTCGCATTGAACTCGACCCAGAAAGTTATACAGATATGAACGCCAAACTGGCCGAGTACCGTCATTTGCTCTTTGGCAGCTTGCGCAAGTGAAGAGACAAGAAATAGCATATTTTGCAAATCGTTAAAACTGCTATCTCCTTCTAGATTGTTCTCGAGTTTCACCTTTGGCCCTCGCCTTCTCTTTCAAATCGCACGAGCTACAGCATATCAGGCAGTTCGTTATACAGCAGAAATAAAGCAAACAGATGATACAACGTGCCAATTGAAGCACAAAAACACAAAGAATGTCATCTTCTAAACCTCTCCGTTTAAAACTAACTTCGTCAAAGAGTGCTTTTGCCTCATTTGTTGACTCAACATAGCTCTGTTATACTTAAATCATTTCAGTTACCCAGGGCCGGATTTAGCTGACGCAAGGTCCCTAGGCTAATCGACTTGTGAGGCCCCATCTCCCATTGTTACTAGGGAAAAGTGGAAAAGCGCTACCATGGTTGACTGAGCACGATGACGTCATAAATATAACACCACTGCCTGCACCAGGGGGCGGCATTTTCTGCTAGGGCCAGGGGCGGCAGATTGTGCTCCTACGCCACTGCTTAAACTATGCAAATGGGTTTTGTTTTCTTTCTGAGGATGTTTCAAGACAAACGTAATCGCGATTGTCATCGTGATTACTTACAATGTAATCATAATCGTAATCGATTACACAGTGATTTTGTTTATTCGTAATCGTGATCGAGCAGGTGGCAAGTAATCGTAATCGTAATCGATTACATTTGTGCTGTAATCGCCCCATGTCTGGTTATAGTTTCAATAAAATATCGAACAGAGAAAAAATATGTGCTGCAAGAAAAAAATGACCTAATGATGAATTTTGACCTAACAATAAATTTTGACTTTTTTTGACCTAATAACTTGGACGTTGTTCATGGTATCAGCGTGAAACTTGGTTTGTGGACGTTTCATAAACTTTAAAGAAGGCAAACAAATTTTGACTTTATTGACTTTTGGTTACCCTAGTTATTACATTTACGCCTGTTGCTAGGAGCTTGCACACATGTTTTGGCACACTGAGTATTTTCATAAAAATCGTTTGCATTTTATGATCAAAACCAAACCGAACACGCAAATAATGTGCCAAAATAAATTTTTTTCAGGGCCTAAACTTTGTGCCTGAGTTTTGTCACGGTTCTGCAGCGCATTTACGGCTAATTAATTTTGGCACTTTTGAAAACGTCATCAGCCACTGTATCATTTTCGAAACTGGTATAACGTTCTTGTCTTTCTGGAGTTGAACGCTTTCCATTCAAGGTGGTCAACACCGTTAGCTACGTCGGAATTTATGAATAGCCGGCACCTTTGCAAGCTTCACGTAAAACAGCCTTTTTCAAATTAGGATCTGCACAAGGGGCTCAGATTATTAAATGCATGTGATTATCCTGTTTGTCGTACATGCACGCACAAGAATGGGTTGGTTTCTTTTTGCTTATGAAACCAACAATAGCTCTCCTCTGAATGAAAGACAGATTGTTCTTCAGTGCAACACGTTTTTTTACTGATGCAAAATGTAATGAAATAAAATATACGAAATCAAAGTGTTTGTCAATACTTCAGAACGCATTTCGAGGTCAAGGAACGCAGTAAGGAGTGCCAATATTTTCAAATGTATATTTACATACTTGTTGAACAAATGCTTTCACAATTTACTGTGTAGACCCCCGAGACTAATGTAGATCAGTAAATATTTTAGTTTTTTACGTGTTGCGACAAATTACCTGCATTTTAACCTCTTGTTGAGCAGCCGAACCCTCCCCACCGCGTTTGATGACATCGTATTCTTCTTCCGTAGTAGAAGAAAGAAGTTCGTCTTCATCACCATCATCCTCATCACTATAAACATCATCACTATCATCCTCATCACCATCATCCTCATCACTGTCATAATGCTTTCCAACATCTTTCCCATCTCCTGCTTCGAGGGTTTCAGTGGCAAACCGAACGCGTTTGGAGGTTTCTTCCTGCTCAAGAAGTTTGTCAATAAAACTAATGACTTTAGTCGCAATATGCATTTGGAACTATGTGAGAACAACACAGATAAGCAGAAATGGAAATGATTGATAGTGTTCTTCAAAACATGGTAGGCCGATTGCGGGAGTTTTGTAAAAATTCCTGACAAACAGTTTTATTAACGCAATTTGCGAGTCGCAAACTGGATCAAATTTAAAAGATTTCATCACTCTATTATTTCAAGTAAATGGCATATTCGAAACCTATAATTGAGCCCAAACTGTTATTGCGCTCGCATTTCCTAAAATCATTTTCTTGCAGTGCGCAAAATGAGACTTGCCGCTACTCGTCCTGGTTGGTTACGCCTGCTCTGCTCACGTTCCTGCAATGCGTGCATGTTGAAACAAAGTCAAACACCTAAGTTTTATTTCATATCCAAAAGTGCCAAAGAAAATCCTCACGCGTTTAAAATGATAGACAACAGGATCAAAAAATCACATTTAAATTTCTCCAAGTCTGCGAAGAACTTCTGAGCAATTACAAGTTTGGACCCCGCTTGCAGTTCAGTTTAGAGAAACCACGTTTCACACCGTTTTACAAATGAATATTACTAGTGAATAATACGATATTTTCTCACCTCAGTTTTATCGTCTGTCGCAGGAGGAACCTCAGTTTTTGTTAACTTTCCGTCAATATGTGTCTGACAATAAAAGCAGCTTGATTTTATTAAGGAAAAATACATGTTGGCTATATGCAAATCAAAAATAAAATCACCTAAGTGTGCAAACCAGCCAATACTTGTAATTTTTAAGAAATTTTTCTACGATGATCAACGTTCTTAGATTTAAAAAAAATCGTCAGTTCCCAGATTCAGATGTCGTTTCGACTACAAACTCCTTCATTTTCCTTTCTTCGAAAATTTATTATCTTCAAAGTGAGCAGGAAAAAATCTAGATGAGATTTTTGGGATACGTGATGCTTCTTGCATTTCGTTTTGAGTACGCTCATGGAGCGATGTCTAACAACCCGCATTACTGACAAAAAGTGACATCTTTCAGTTCTAAATTTTTGCAGCGGTTCATTGAAGCCGAGAACGTTTGCGCAGTGCCAACAGGTGATGTAAACTATGTGCTTGGGAGTTGGCGTGCTTGGAAGCAAGTGGAGTTCTTTCTATAACGTAATATTCTGTCAAATATGGTTTAAACAACTTATTGAAACGTCTTTGCAAGAACCTTGAAGGCAACTACATGAAAGCATTTTCTGCATGCAAGTCACAAAAAAATCTTGAAAATAAACAAGTACTTGCACACGAACATGTGTGCACTGCATTTAAAAAAGTACCACATTGTACAACGTTCTATGCCCACACGCAACGGTGTAGAACCACAGGAAATAAAAAATCATTTCAGTTTGACACAGTACAGGAATGAGCATTGACAATCAAACAATTAACAAATGCACTTTGCTGAACATGAAAAACCAAATATATGCTTTGATCAAGCGAGTCTCAATTCATTTCGCAACTGGCACCCCGTACACGAGGAGAAATCGTTTTTGCACCGTATATTGCACAGTAATTGTGTAAATGGAAGGTAAGTTTCAAACGCTTTGACTGTTTGATGTCCTCAGACTCATAAACGTCTTGTAACCAGACTGCACTAATTATATCGTAACTGCTTAGTAGGTAGTCTATTCCAGCCACAGTTCGTCACCATGTCTACATATGAAATGGACGACAGATTTGGGTGACGTGATGGTGGCATGGCACTGGGTCTTTTTGTTTCACCTTCTTTGTGCGAGTTGCGTCTTGTATCAATTGCTGAAATACGCCGCTTAAAACTAAAATTGGAGCGCACTCGTTTTTCAAAAATTAGAACTACCGGCATTTCACTCTAAATAGTCAAATTGGACAACTAGAATTATGGAATTGTCCCATTCTGTTCTGCATCATTCCCTGTCGCCGCAACTTCCACTTTTTTGTTGCTTATACTCACTTTCAAATATAAACGCTTACTTACGTCGGTAATGCTAGACTAACTATAATATGGCAGAGAGGCTCCCTCATCCCTCGGAAGTCCCGATTCGAACCCCAAATGAGAACTACTGCGATAGTCATTCCTGTACTCTATAATGCAGGGGTCGGCAACCTTTCCCTAGTCGCGGGCCAAAAACAAACTATGCAAGGTATGGCGGGCCGTACTAATTTTCCACCAACAATTCTGTTCCCTTTGCTGTTGTTAAATCTTGGGAATTTTGGAATTTTAATCAGATTAACTCCTGATTTTCACAGTTCGTAACGAAAGCCCAAAATGCTTCATAGAATACATTTATAGCACAATGCGGAAGGAGGGCAGATTCATAAAATATAATACCACTGGGCTGGCCATATACAGTTACTACAATTTGGTAAAGAGGCTGCGGGCCGGATGATTTTGCTTGGAAGGCCGGGTCCGACCCGCGGGCCGTAGGTTGCCGACCCCTGGTATAATGTATAGGATAAATATAAGCGGAACACTTTGCTTTTTTATGCTGATGCTTAGGTTTTAAACCATATGAAGTCAATCTCCAATTGTATATCTTTGATTTGTTGCAGTACAAAAAGGCGTGAAACTTTCGCACTTCGCATACCTCTCCTTCGTTCTCTTGTTGAAATTCAATCGCGCTGGAAAAGATTTTGTCAAAACTCTCATTTACAACAAGTATTTCATCACTTTCATCCAGCTTGGTGGAGTTCTGTTTTTCCACTGCACTCTTCCTGGAAATGTCTCTCTCCGGAATTAAAACCGAAGATCTGTAAGATAAAATAAGAATATTTCCAAGAAACCTTTTAAGTCTTCAGAGCAAAATCACATGGCGCATGCAGCCAGTGGCGATTCTACAATGAAAAAACTGGGGGGGCACTGCGGGACCAAAGGAAAAAGTAGGGGGGCAACGTAAATGTCTCTCCTGCATGGTGATTATCCGTTGTAATGAAAATTGATTTGCAATGATTAACCCTATCAAACCCAACATAGGCTTATGAATATCGTCAGAACCGTTGCTAGAAAGTCTTCAAATCGTTTAAAATTTTGCTGACTGAAAGTTATCTGCTGTATATGTCAATCAAACGAACGTGAACGTGAATTAAGCACAAAACTGGGGTGGCCAAGCAGGGGGCCAGCCAAAAGTCTGGGGGGGCATGGCCCACCCAGGCCCCCCCTGAGAACTGCCGCTGCATGCAGCGCACTTAACGAAGTCAGCACATACTGAAGATCCGCCTTGGCTTTTACTCATAACTTTCAAATACTGGAGATAACAGTACAGGCAGCAAACGCACCTGTAGACAAGGAAATTATCGGAAAGCTCTGGGTTTTTCCACTTCGAAAACCTATTCTCAAGTTGTGATCTTAATAGTTAAGCGCCCCTTTGGATGGTTTTATTGGCTAACTACCTGATTATTAATAACCACCTAATATCCATTGACTATAAACGATCACATTCGTTATGAATCTCTATAAGCTGTCAACAAAATAAACACAGAAATATTTGACGACTTTAGAAGTACTTTGACATGATATGTTTGACCTGATCCATAACAGGCTCATCAGTTGCCATTTCTGTGTTCTCTAGTTGAAGACCTTTCACAAGTAGCAAAAAACGTAACAAAATGCACAAAATTTTAAATTTACCGGACTTATGAAATGAGATTGCAGAATAAAGCTGAGAGAACCCTTGAATGTGACAAAATTAAAACAACTGCATAATATTCTAAGCACAAAATTTAAATACACCAGACTTGTTTAAATTGTCAGTTGTCATAATCATGTACTGTACTACTTTTATAATGGTGGATTACCTGATCACTTTGATAATTACTTGACTGAGATTGCATCAGCAAAAAAATATCAAACAAGACTTGCTTATTTGCAAAAAATTGTTTACCCAGAATGGAAACGTCTATGGGTTAGCTTTCTTTAAAGTATATTGGTCCCAAAATATTGTCCGATATTCCTGAAAATTTGAAATCTTTTTCGCCTTATTCATTTGGAAAACAATATGAAAACGTCCTGCTCTCTTGCCAGAATTCCTGTTGATTTTCATTTTACATGCATTTCACTTTCTGTAAGTGTGTTGATGCCCCTCTTTTCCCTCCTACCATTTACTTCTGCAGTTGCTCACCCCATTGTTTTTGTTGTTGTTTTTTTTGCTTATTTTTCCTGACGTTGATCCGATGCATTTTGTTACCTATTTTACTACTTGTGAAACGTCTTCAATTAAAAATTGGTTTGTGCTGGCAACAGGGCTAGCTGAGAACTTGATCCAGGTGGTCTTTCGCCAATCCTTTGTGATTCAACATGTTAGAACACGATCATTCAACTGCGAAACCTGAAATTTCTAATGTTTTTATATTCTCATCAACATGAAATTAATTTCTGCTCTGTGATGTTGTTCTTCTTGCTGAATTCGTGTTATTTCGTGATTTGAATCACAAAAATGCATGGATAAACCACCTAGTGCCGCTGTAAAATCGCAATTGCATCTGGATTGCGCTAAAGTAATTTAATACGCTGATTCTTGATACGTATGTATCGTTCAAGTGCGACACGTGCCTTCACAGAAGAGGTTTTTACACTAAAAGCTAAATGACTCATCTAGAAATCATTTATGTTCTTTGCAAAGAAAGAAGCACATCTAATGCAGGCTGCGGTCCAAACAAGTCCAGGGTGATATTGCTCAGTTGTTCAAATACCACTTTTGTGTGAAAAGAAACCTGCCTCTGTTTGCTCGTGGATCGTAAACTACCATCCATTGACGAGCTACTTGAAAAGGATTCAGACTCTTCATATGCTTGCTGTTTCGCTGGGTGATCGACTACACTTTGAGACGAAACATCGGATGAATACGCCGAATCCTCCGAAACTCGTTGCCCAGTTGTTTGTAAAGCAGTGACAGCCGAAACAGGGGGAAGCACCGAAGACGACATCAATTGTCTATCCAGAGCTTCAATGGGTTCCTCTTCAATTTGCGGAAGGTAAGTTTTATTCTGCACAAGAGGTACGTTTGTTATTAGTGTCGAGCTTTTAGGATCTTTTTCACAAAAGCCCAGTAAGCATTTAATTTTGAAACGGGCATTTTTCGCTTTGGAAACAGGTTTAATTTGTTGAGTGGAACTTGCAGAACTGTTTAACAGAATCTTAAGATAAAAAATGCAATAAAAATGTTGAAAAATATTTCCATACAGGCTAGAAAAGCACAACATGGGATGAATTCTGAGCAGACATTTGGAAAACAGTTTATTAAAAACAAACTTAGTGACCATCAAATGGGGAAAAATAACCGCTAACAAAATAACCAATTCCCTAAAGAGAAGTTCAATTCTAGGGTCAATGCCGTGTCAGCTTCAAAATTGTTAAGACCGATTTGTCTTTCCAAAAACCGTTTCTTTGCCTATACAGTAGTTCTCATGTCTTCACGTATTCCTTCGAAAAACGTGCCTGCTTTTCAGGTGGAGATGTTTCAAGACCAAGGTCTTCACGAACGGATTCGATCAAGTCATCTGCCACGAGCTCGCTGACGATCCGTCGCGATTTTGCGCTCACGGGCTTAATTTCACCGACTTCTCGGTTGTCGGCGCCGAGGCTCCTGGCGGACACTTCTGTGAAACTTTTCCTGAAGGAAAGAGTTGTCATATCCTGTGCTGTGCAACTGTTTAAAATCAAAACCAAATAGTTTTGCCTATTTCTATACGTGCAGCAAATACTCACGACACGGTGACCGGCTGTATTGTATCTTCATTGACAACATCATCCTGAAGAACGTCATTGACAGGCGTTGATGCTTGCAGCACGTCATACGCAGATGGTGCCTCGGTTTCAGGAACAACAAAGGGGCTTGTGCGAATCTACCAACATTTATACGATCGCGCATTAACTTCACTCCTGAAAAGGGTGTTGCCGTTACGAGTAATATTAAAAGTATCAAAGCTAGGCCACATTGAGCATATAAGTTGTTAACACTCACCTTTGGAAGAAAACAAATGTTACATATACAGAATTAAATGAAAGTTAAAACATAAAAATATTTGCTGTAGTGAAACGGATGCTCGCACTTCAAAAGAGAACCTGCCTTGATCCGCAGAAAAGTGCCCGAGTTAAGCTTAAACAAGTTAAACATATTTCATCTAATGCAATACTTTCATATTTACTCAAACAATCTTATAGGTAGGTTTGGCTTAAAAATTCAGTTCCATCTCCCACCAATTTAAGAGCATGGAAGAAAACTTAAGCGCGGAGGATGTAACATTTCAAAAAAGAAAGTAAACCGTATCGGAGACCAGAAAACACTGAACCTGTTGAAAAATTTGATAGTCCATTAACAAAACTGTTTGTTGATCCGCTTTTTCGCAACGTTGTATTTGCAACATTTGTATTTCTGAATTAACTCAGCAATTATCTGCTTGCCTTTCCCAAAGACGGATATTGAGGCTGTTGATTGGAAGGTACAATCCAGTTTTGGTCATCAGCTGCATCAGAATTCTCTTCTTCGCTGGCTCGGGAAAAAAAAATATCGTCGGACTTTCCAGTCAGATCGGGTTTCTGAACACTAACCGCTGTGAATGTAAGCTCAGTGCTGAATTCTTGATCGTGTTGCACTTCATTGGCGTCTGCAAAAGAATTGAAATGGCTGGGCGTCATCGGACAGATTCACTTTAAATTACAGCAATATTGTGTAAATTTCACAAGCGATTTTGCGGGTAAAAGTTATTAAATTCTGGGAATATTAGCTATGTAGCCTACTTTTAATTATCACAAGCAAGTGATTAAACCTGAAAACGTTTTACAGGTAACAAAGAGAAAACAAAGAGAAACAACACTCACTATACGTTGAAAACACTACTCAGATGCTGAAAAATAACAGCTTTTTCAGATCTCATACATTCAGTTGAAAAAGTCATTTGTCTGTCAGATATAATTCACGGAGATCTCGTAGCATTTGCTGAAGGTATAATACGGATGCTTAAAAATGACTGCATTCAGCAAAAAGCTATTCACAACTTTGGAGCACATTGGAATTCGCAGTTTATCGCGATATAAAAAATATGTTTATTTTCACTCAGTAAAGTACAGGAAACGATGTCCACGTTTCCTGACTGAAAATTGGAAAGACACGATTTGAGTCCTTCCTCTGTACTGTAGTTCAACGATTGCCAAGATCGCGTGTGTCAACATATGGTAGAGAATAACAAAACAGGCATGGGAAAGCACTTGCATCTTCTTTAACAAATTTCACAACATGAATAATCTCCACCTAACATGAAAAACAAAGAGTCAAAAACAAAGAGGCGAACGTTCGCACATGTCCAGGCCCCGCTCCGGGTTCATATTTATCGAACAAGCGGTATGCATTTTATCTTCTGATGACCGAACAGATGCGAGCAAAAAGACGTTATGAAAATAATAAACTGCTGCATTGAACTGCTAAAGTTCAGCTTTCACTAAACGTGTTGAAAAATCAGAGGTGCCGAAGTTTCTATACTTCGCCCGCGAAATTTCAGCGACAGGTCTGAAAATGTCAATGACATGCTGAACTCTTGTTCGTCTTGGTTCTAGCTACGACTACAGCCTTCCGGACAACTGCCACCTAAGATAACTTCCACCCGGAAAACGTCCACCTTGAACAACCCGCCACCTAGGAAATTGCCACCCGGGTTACTAAGGCATATTGAGTCCCTTGCGTTTGTTGCCGTAGCCCAGGGGTGGCCAACCAGTCAGAGACCAAAGCCACATTTCTTGCTGTGTTGCCTGAAACTGCCACATAATGCACATGGGCACACATGAACAACACCCCACCTGTCCTTGCACAAGCCACCAAGCACGCTTCCACACAATGCGCGTGTAAGGCGAACGATTGGCACAAAATTTTGCGACTTATACACGAATAAATGCGAAAGAGCTACATGAAACCGGCCAAAGAACCGCGGTTGGCCAGGCCTGCCATAGCCATTTGAACTTCACAAGGTTCTGGCGTATAACAAAAGTTTCTTAATCTTCTGACCACTTCAAAAATCCTTAACTTCCACTTGTATACCTTTGGGTGGAGAATGTCGTGTCGATTTCATTGCATCTTCACAAACAATTTTAAGTCAGGGCAAAACTTAATTTTTTATGAGCCTTTTCAAATTTTTCACATGCATGTTATCGCATAGTATTCATTCCACGTACTCATAAACGCGTTTTCTTCCGTTCATTTTAAGTTCTGTGCTGTGCATTCTTTTACCTTAGCTTTAAAATTACGAGTTACTTGGCACCAACAGCAACGTTGCAACTCAATTTTGCTGCACTATGTTGAAGAATTAATATCGTAGCACAGAGATCCTCAACTCAACCGCTGTGCCACGAGAACTCCTACACGTGCCGCAACACGATGTGCCAAACTGAATTTGATAGCTTGTATGCGATGCGTAAAATTAAAAAAAAATAAAATCCATTATCTTAGGTGGCAGTTATCCGGGGCACACACGGGTTTAGTGCTAAAAAAATGTGGGAATGCACCTAAAAAATTAGCCATTTTCAACAGCACTCGAAACTCATTTTTACATCAGTTTTTTATGAAGTATTCACTTTTATTGCGCTACAACGGAAAACATGAAAAACGTGTGGGAATGTGTTCCCGCTCCACTACACCTCTGGGTGGCGGTTGTCCTAGGTGGCAGTTGTCCTGGGTGGTGATTATCCTAGATGGCAATTGCCCTTGGTGGCAGTTGTCCCAGGTGGTAGTTTTCCGGTGGCAGTTGTCCGGTTGCACGTGGCAGTTTATCAGGTGGCTGTCTGTCCGGATACCGTTCGTATTCATCCACAGGCAGATTCGCGACACCTACCTAGCATTTCGGCCATGGCTGCATCGACTTCAGCTCGAGCAATCATTTGGTCTTTGGTCAGAACTCCTTGCACAACGGTTTGTTCACCATCTGCAGAAACCTGATGAAAAATAGCAGCTTTGAAGAACTCGTTTCTGAAAGCCTTTTGCCATAAACCTGGTTTGTTTTATAGTGTGGTTTCACAGATATTCTCAATACAAAAGAGAAGTCAGTTAAGGAGTGATAAACAAACTAGGTGTAATTGTTATTTGTTCAGAGGTATGGCACTTGACGTATTTTTGAATATTCTTAATAACTCTGTAGAAAAATCGATCGTTTGTTCAAATGCTTCTGAACGTTATTTGCACTCAAATCAGACAACGCGATTGTGATAAAAACTGCGCTCAATTGTTTATGTAAGTAGCTGCAACGCCTGTTTTCACTGAACACAACCATGCCGTTAGATCGGTAATCTTTAGCTTGAAGAGTGAAAAATCTGTGCGTCACTCCTACTTTCCTACAACCTGATAATGTACACTACAATGCATTTGTCATAACCCAGGCTTGTCCATGAGGGACAGTTGTTCCCTATCTACCCTATTCCATGCCAACTTGTGATTGTCCCATCCCGTGAAATTCCCTCGGGATTTGTAATGCGAAGTACATTTATATCATGTGCATGTCTAATGTCTGGCCTCTACCTAGCCGTGGGTAAGGTACCACAAATGTCCCTAATTAGGGGACCACGGCTGTGAAGAGGCCTTTATAGAAGTGGAAGGGCGAGTCCACATAGGACGGCTCTACATAACAGTAAAAATTCTTTAAATGCCGTGTGTTATAAGAAGCGTGTCGAAGATAAAAACATCATATTTTGTTAGATAGATTAAGTGCTAGCATAGCTACCATCCCAGTGGAGCATGGGACAAATTTGAAATCTAGCGTCTCATCTCATGGGACAAATCCCATGGGATTCCCTGAACAAGCCTGTAACATATCTCAGATGTTAAAACGGTATGCCCAGGACACTGCTTGAGTACTATTAGATACAGTGCATATAATTTTGGTGTTGACCTTTTCAAAAGATGCACTTATATTGAATGATAACGTTAAAGTTTGTTCAAAGTTGCATTTATCATTTTAAAAAATTGGTAACCGGAGTCTGGCTGTTACAAATGTGTTACTATAATTCTGAAATAGACAGTAGACCTTTTCGGAAAGAAAATATTTCTCGTTTTGGCAGATCTAGTATCAATGCCTGATCAGCATGCAAATGCCCAAGCACAAATCGTGGTGTGGCAGGGCGGTTTGGGGCTGGAGGACTGCTTTTACCTACCGGCTTTGCATTCAAAGTACTTCGTAGAGAATCTGGACTGAGGTTTCTCATCCTTTCAGACAAAGGTGTACGAAAGCTTGATCTCGAACGTGTAGAACCTGTGATGTAACCAGCACGTCATGGCCAATCGGAACCGTATGTCAAAACTTGCTGTTAGATGACAAATGTATTCCTTTCTTTCGTTCACCCATATATATGCTGTCGTGCTGGCAGGTTATTGGCAACACCAAGCATAAATGTTTCGCTATGCTCCGGTCTATGAAGGCTGAGGAAGAAGCTGGATACGTTAAAAATATGCCTTTTTCAAGTCATCAGGGCTATCCCACTGCTATGAAATCAACCTACCAACTTTACAGAAGTATAATTGCCGGTGGGGCAGAGTTCCTCTCTCATTGTACAACTGCTGCTGTCCTGTAGTTTTTCTTTAGTAAGATATTTTAAGAATATTAATATTTTGGAAATTTCGTAACTCGTGGGCGTAACGTGCTGATCGAATCTAGGGATTAATTTTATTCGCTGAAAGTTTGAAAGAAATTCAGCACTGGGAAAAATTTTGTTTGCTTTTCCTTGACCATCCAAAAAGTTTTGTTTCACCACATTTGTTTTGCATTTATGAATGTAGCCCGTCCGTGTGCTGCCTGGTACTCCAACAAAACCAGCCGTCGTGGCGGCATAAGAGCTGGGCGCTCTACCGCTGTTCCACTGAGGTTTCCTGCATAGCTTGCTGTGGCACTCATCCTGGAGTAACGGACTTTACAATATTCTTTTATAATGAGCTTCAATTCAAAATGTGGTCTTTGGAATGTAGGAAGAGCATGACGGAGCTCAACAAACTTATGGGTCATACGGACAAAGTTGTTAGATTCGTTTTCGGAAAACTAAGTCACTTTATAATGGCAAAGACTCGTAGGAAGGTTAAGACAAGGTAGACTCATGCATTTTTGTGTGACTCAAACCACGAAACAACAGAAATGCAATAAAACGAACAAAAAAACATGGGCCAGAAAAATTAACTGCATGGTGATAAAAGATAAAGGAGACAACAATCGAAGGTTTAGGAATTCTGCAAACTACATATTTGTGACACAAAGGTTTGGCAAAACACATTATGGGTCAACTGCTCAGCAAGCCTTATTGTTGGAATAAATCAGTACTAAATTAAGATGTTTCAAGTAAAGCGGAAAAATGAACTGATAAAATGCTATTATTTGAACATCAGACAGAAGTTATTAACAAAGCACAACATCAAAATGAACTGATAAAATGCTATTATTTGAACATCAGACAGAAGTTATTAACAAAGCACAACATCAAAGAAAAACAAAACACATAGAAGGTGAAAAACATGCCTGTGTAAAGGGAAGGTGAGTAATTGAAAAGGGAATGATAATACTGAAAGAAGAGGCGCTATAAACAAAATTACAGAAACAATGGAATAAACATATGAATGAAAAATCAGCTGGCATACCGAAAATAGAACAAGACATTTTTGTATTGTTTTCGAAGTGAAAAAGATGAAAAAGACTTTAAAGTTTCAGGTATTTCAGACCAAAGTCGGAGAACAACTCAAAGAAAGCTGATCCACAGATATTTTCATTCTTGGTAAATGGTATTTTGGTGAAAATCTAGACTTGTTTAATAATTGTGAACTCATGCGATCTTATAAAAGTGATTGTCAAAGTGTTCAGACAGCCAACAGTTATCAAAAGAGCATATAAATTTTGAAACTGTTAAAATCAACGCGAAATTGACTATATGGAAGCTCTTTTGTAATCAATACCAAAGAGAAATAAGTTATTTTCAAAACTAAGAAAACGACACGTACGTTTTCGCAAAAATAACATGCATTGAGAAACAGTGAACCAGCAAAATTTCAAAGAGCACGTACATAGCGCACATCACATCAGATCGCTTACCGGATCGAATTGATTCCAGCTCACTATCTGACGCATCCGTAGTCATGGTCTCTGCATCTCTGAGTGGCGATTTAGCGCTTTGCAAGGATCCGTCAATCATGGATTCCTGAAGAAGTTTCAACTCAAACAGGCGGCAATGTTTACTAAATGAGACCATAGTGCTCATTACGCAGTGACCATTTTGAAGTGAGTTGCACAAATAACGCTTGCTCGATCATGAATTAACTTAAAACTTTTCTCCTTATTTTTGTTTAAATTTTTTACCATCTACTAAATAACGATTTATGTTTACTGTACCACGTTTCTTCTTGCAGGAGTCATCTGTTTGAATTCTACTGAAATTGCGCAATGCGTGAAAAAAATAAACCCTGTTTTATTTAATGATTCATGGCGTCAAATTCCTGTTTTTGAAAAAAGAAGTCAAAGAAGTTGATATATGAAATGTGGAGAACTTCGCTTCAAAATCTGCAAGAGCACGTTAAAATTTGTATCAAACGTTCCTGACAATGCTTGCATACTTTTTTGCTCAAACACTTTTGCATCAACAAAAAGTCATCGAAACTTTGCAGATAAGCACTTTTTCCAGGCAAACTCTATATTTTCTTTAAATTGTTGTAGAGAGCTACAGTATGTAGACGCAAAAGGCAAATAGCACTGTAGACAAAAATCAGTTTTTTGTCTGCATCAAGCAATCAGTTAGAAATTGTTTGAAATTGTTTTACAACAATTCGTTTTTCTGAGGAACAAAATAAATGATGGAAGTAAGGCTAAACATTTTAAGACAGCAAACTTGCTTCGCGCTTACATTTACAATTCTTATTTACGGCAGAACACACACAAGTGAAGCTGCCTTTATCAAAAGTAGATGATTTTAACCTGTTGAACGCTTCTGGCAAGAACTGCTGCGATGATGCTTTGCTTGTGATCGCGCAAGTATCGTAGAGTCAGGGCGTTTTCGCTGCCTGTTTCTTCTGAGTCATCGATCTCGTGAGGAAACTGCTCACCATAAATGTACATACAAAATGGAAAAAATGGAAATTGAAGAAACTACGTAGTGCACGGTACCACCTTGACAACGAATTCTAACAGCAGTCACTGGTTTAAGAGCTTAGGGTAAAAAAACAGAGAGATAGATTGGCGTTAGTTTACCGATAATGCAATGCAAACCGAAAAAGATAGATAAGAACACAACGTACCACTAACCTACTAACTAGGCAAAGATTCTTTGTGGTACGAAACGTTGATCTAAACATTTAAAATTTACGCAAAGAACCAAACGATGACGAGCAACATTGAATAAGAAAACAATTCACTTTCACCTTTTTAGGGCAAGAACCTTTCAGCAGAAAAAAACAAAAACCATCTTAAAACCAAGATGAAAATCGATTATTGAACACAAAATGCCAATCTTAATGTTAGTAGGAGTAAAAGTGTTTGCCTGCATTCTTTACACTGTATTGTTCGTATGACTTACAGAATCAATCAGTTCTTCGATCATTTCTGCAAGCTTTGTCCGATGTTCACCGGGCTGTTGCAATGCTTTCACTAAATTCAATTTTATGAAAAAGAAAAGGGTTAGCAAAGCTACACCAGTCTGATTTCGTGATTCTCACAATTTAGGCTTTCACGGTTTTTCAACTTCCGTCTGTTTTGAGTTTATCTTTTGCATTAGAAACTTGTGATCACAGCGTGAAAATACATGTTTCTTACTTACGGAAACGAGATAATTCTTAAACTAAGGAGTAAAGATTTGGACTTACGCTCTTCGAACTTCGGTAGAATGATGGATATAATCACTTCTTCTATTTCTTTTCTCACTTCAAACTCAGAGTGCGGTGTGCTCTCCGAAAATGTCGCTTCTGTTCAGTTCACAAAAATGTGTATAAAGCTATAAGGAGATCGGTTTTCTTCCACAAAGCTTTATTTACCTTCATGCAGCGTTACAGTGCGAGTAAATACTACCATGATATAAAAATGACGAACACTACTATGATAAGACTGCAGCGCTTGAAACTTCAGCTGTTTCCGCATCCACAAAACTTTCAAGGAACGGATTAAATCAAAAATATCATTTTACAATGACTCGAAGTGCGTCGGAAACCATAACATAACGTTGTACACCGTTAGGAGGCTTTCTCCCTCCTGGATTTTGAAATTTGATATTTTCCTTTAATTTTTCAGTACAAATATGCTTTTCTGTAAATTTCGAATTGGTAAAATAAAATATCACCACTATCGACCCCTTGGAAAAAATCCTTCCGACGCTGATGGCCGCAGGACAATATCTTAGTCCAGGGTAGACAAACTTTAGGCTCATTGGTTTCTAATGTTGACAGAGGATCGGATCGGTAGGAGGTGGATGGAATGTTTGAGTAAATTAAATAGGTTCTATAAGTATACAGATTAAAAATAGAGTTTTTCAAAATTATGATTTGGACAAGTTCAGTGGTACGAATTAAGAACCCATAGGCCGCTTTTGCCCTGCGGACTGCAGTTTTCCCGAGTGTGGTTTAATCTGTTATCAAAAACGTGGGCTATCCAGTAGTTGGTTTCTGTTGTTCATTAATTAAACATGCTTGTGAGATGCTAGGAGAACAAGGTTATTAACAGCTTCAGAGAGAAAACAAGTAGTTTTACTTCATTTCTTCTAAGTCAACGATACTTTAATTTCAATTTGTGGTGTGAGTAGAAGTGAAAAAGTCCAATTCCACAACATTTTTTCATTGCATAACTTTAGCAACAAAACCAGTAGTAGCCAATTTACACCTACAAGTATTGTTTCAAACTGTTGATTTATGGGCATTTCACAAGAAAGATGTTTGCGCTGCTGACAAATTTACAAGTAAGGCTGGATTGCACAAACCTTCTGTCTCCACAACTTCGCAAACTTCATCCTTACGATCAATTTTAAGATCTTCACTCTGCAAGAAAATTTTGGCACACTTTTGGTTGATACCCACACAGGAACAACGTTTAAAAGTGCAAATATAAACTTCTCGTAAATACGTCTGAAATCGAATAAAAAAAACAAGGTCTGGCATTGGATTTAGACACAATATAATAGCATTTGCGCGTATAGTAACTAACGTTATTTTACGTAACAAATATGTGACATTTTAAAACAGTTATGTACATTCGTTCAATTTAGGAATAAATTAAAACTTTGTTTCGTGAACTTGCTGCTTAGAATTCCATTGTTGGACCGTTATTGGACTGTACGAGGAAGCAATGTTATCAGCAACAAATTTAACTGATTACGAATTGTTTTCATTTCAGTGGAAACAGCAGCCAGCTGTGTTCCAAAGGACGCCTCTCGCCTCTCAATCACTCGGTGGGTCTCCAGGCCAATTTTTGTGAGTCTAGGCTTCGAAACGTCTGAGGCCTCGGCCAAATTTCGAAGGTTACAATCTTGGTTTCGAGGCCTTTGTTTAGTTCGCGGGCAAGCCCGCAATGAAGTTGGGAGGGAAACCGGGCAATGACCTCCCCGGAATTTTCAGAAACGTGTTTAGTTGTAAGATACAACAAAAAGGTGCAATTATTTTCCCCCCGAAAATAGCGCAAGTCACAATCACTTTTCCCTACCCCCCAAAATCTCAGCTGGTTGCGGCCCTGGTCGCTTGAAGGGTCTTTTCGATACATCTTTAAAAAGTTTCAGGAGTTCAACCTGTCTGCTGTTGTCTGGTCCTTGGTGAAGTATAAGTTAAAAAATTTGGAAAAAATGAATATATTGAACGAAATTGAAGTTTGGAAGTGTGGATCACTGTTTTTGATAAACTTAGAAAAAATGTTCAAATCTCCTGCTGCAGTAACAAACCTTTAGACTTCGGTCTCGGAATGTTTGACCAAGTTTCGTCTACAGTAGGTTTTATATCAAGTCTCGTCTGGGAGGTCTCGACTACAGCACTGGTGCAAAGTGAATGTAATGAAACTTTCATTCTGTTCTCAATGAAGTTTCTTGTAGGTTTGCTTCCAAACATTTGCAAAAAATATTTGCACCCGTTATGTGCACTTCAGTATACTGTAAACTGAGAGTTTGTTATAGTCACTGGTAAGTTTTTTGAATATTATTTCTTTCTCCATAGTCGGTTATGTACATATATACATAGAGTCCTCCATTATAGTGCTTAGTTCGTATAGTTTTTCGCATTATTTTCGTACTACTAAATACTATCCCAAGCGATATGGAACTTAGGTTCGGGATATTAAACCGTAAAAGAATCTGCAAGTTAAGAAACATCATTTGCAGCGAAAACCACGACGAAATGAAATCAAAACGAGGTAGGAGAGCTGCGGTGACTTTCTACGTCATGCACACTGTCACGCTAAGATCGCTTAATGTATGATGAATTTTAATTCAGAGGCAAAAAGAGAAAATATTGACAGCCTGGACCTATCACCTTTCCATAAAAAGGATGGGAATCCCTATGAGCCAAGTGTTGAAGAAAAACTAAGTCTAACTGCATCACATTGTCAGATATGACTAAAACAAAAGGCTAAAACTGATGATGAAACGTCAGGGTCAAACACAACTTGCATACTCTCACAGAGTAGTAATTCTTTGAAATAACATACAGCAGTACATTAAAACTATTTGTGGACAAGTGAGAACAGGTTATCATTGAAAGGTTATGTCTCACCTCACCCAGCATTGAGAGACGTATGGGCTTAAAAATTTAAGTTCTGTTTTCACGGCACCGGTAAAAAAGATATTTGCCGTTACGACAATAAACAAAAATTTCTCTATGCGATCCTTTCCTGGTATAACGTCGTATGATCACGTACAGTAGAGATGTTGATGGATAGCTTACCCAGGCAGCTTGCTCCGAATCACTCAAAGACACACGATCGGCTGTAACGCAAACATCAAGTTGAAATAGTTTCAGTCAATTGTTTCATAGAAGGAAATAAAATCGTTTTAAAGCAGGCAATACTCAGTCATGTTGTGCAGCAAATTTGAAAAACGCTTGACCTGTACAAAAAACTAGATGCTCAGACACATCGATTATAGGTTCAACACCGTTCTGTTTGTTGCACAAGGGATATTTGAAAACGAAAAGGCTGGTATAACAATATCTACATCCAAAGAGGGTTTTGCTAACGGTAAAGAAAACCAGCGAACCAAATCCATACGTTTTTCCTACAGATTTCACAAATATCATGCTTCTTTGACAAGGCCAAATTCAGAACAGGAGGATATGAAAATAGCCGCCAGTGTAACTAATTGTCGGTCGGGAATTGCATGTAGGTTTCCTAATCAAATCTACTCTCGGTCGTTGTAAAAATTTTGAAGTATTCTTTGAACGTTTTGTTTCATGAAATACGTGTAATACAAAAAGATGTTGCAAAACAAAATCCGCGAATCTCATTCGTATTTGTCCCACCTCGTGAGCGATTCTTGCTTTAAATTTATTCAGCGGTAACGCAATCTGTGCAGAGAAACCAACAACATAACACATCGGCCTATCATGAAGACAGCTTCAAGCTTCGAGTAGACACAAAAAGCAGCAAAGCACGTTCATAGTGTTCGAGTAGAAAAAAATCATAGCTCTCCGCAAAGGCAGGTATCTGCAGAAAGTCTTGTTCAACAGGGTAATTTCTGTGACAGAATGTCTGTCAAAACAAAACTAGAAAAACTATAAAGGCTAATACTTGGCAAAGAAATTGTGACGGAAGCAGCGAATAACTCAACAAACGAAAAATTCATAACTTAGTATTGATCGCGGCGTTTAAAACAAAAAAAAAAATTTAGAAGAAACTACATTTCGGATAGCAGATCTACAATGCGGTTCAAAAAGAAACGTAATACACCTCTACTTTCAACTTTGTTTTAGTTGGGCCATTGAACGCCGTTTACGTGTGCAGTCTCTGTCCAAAATTCTAATCCTATTGCTGTACAGCAATGAGGCACTTGCACCAGGCGCTCCTTATTTCAAATTTCGTGGGGCCCCTTTACATGTTTTGTGCTTTACATGCAGGTTTTCGTTTCAATCCTGTTTCATAGCAATGCTTCAAATTCATTCAGGTTCAAACACATTATCACTGAATCTATTAATTTTTGCAAGAAAAAACTACAACAGATTTACAACCACTGTTGGTAGCAAGGTACGTAGATCTACGTTTGTTCTACTATGTACAAAGCACCAAAGTACGTTGGTATACGTGCGCTTCAAACAACGCCCAACCGTGTGGTGCCGACGTTCTCTTGGTAAGTAGGTAGATTAACATGTCGAGTCCCTGGACTTGTTTTTTATCGTTTAGAGTGGTCGCAAGTGGTTTATGTTCGAAGAATCATATTGAAACTTGGTAGTGAAGAGTAGGCTTGGTTGTGTTGACCAGCAGATTATCATAAAAAGGTCTTACGGGTAGCTTATTCGCAGGGAATGGTTGTAGAGATTATTATTATTGTGGCATGTAAGAGTAGTTCCAAAAAGTTGAATATGCAATACACATCATGCGATGTACGTAAGTTTCACATTCCTGAGTGCTACTTGGATCCAAAAATTCGGGGTACCGAGGCAAAGATTTTGATGGGGACCCTTCATAATCTTTGCGTCGGAACCCCGAATTTTTGATCCACCATTGGACGTAGGCGCGTTATGATCGGTTCGCTGAGTTTGTTGTTCGTGTTTCCTAGTCGTGAAACGGAAATCAACGATTAATCTAATGTGCATTTGCCAAAATCTGAAGTTCGGAGCTAAATATGTACTGCGCTTCTGCATTCTGCTCCTGCTAACGAGCAAAGAAAGGATACGGCCACCAGCACAAATAACAATCAACAAGTTTTGCTTGTAACAAACAATGCAAGATTTTTTGGGATCTATCCGAAAACGGCGACCTACTGTTTGAGAAAATGTTAACCATAGTATGAAGGAATAGATTGCGAGAAGGTTATTTTGAAACTTCAATTATCTGGAAAATTTTTAAAGGGATGTAAACAGCACCAAGAACTAGGATGCTCGCTGATTTTATCAGCTTCTGTACATGCATGGTTGTTTGTTGAAACTTTGTGTTACCCTGTGAACTTTGTGTGGCTTCGCTTCGCGAGACGTAGCGTTTCTAAAAACTGCAGGGTAAGCTGTTTAATTCAGTGCTGCCATATAAATGCACGGAAGCAGGTATCTGCTTATCAGCTACAAAACCTCAACTAACAACGTGTATAAACTTTTTCCTGCAACACTCAATGGTTGATGTTGATGTTTCAGAGCCCGGGAACACTAAGCGTTTAGTTTCTTTTTTGAAAACGACTTTTAGACTATTTATTTTGTTTTTGCCACGCTTTCGAGAAATTTCAGGCTAATAAGCAGGCATAGGCTGGCAATGCTTCATAACGCAATGCTTTTGAAAAATTAACGAAAGAAAGCAGGAATCAACAAACGACAACAGCACGTGGGAGGAAATTTTGATGTATTCAGACAGAACTTTAACGTGCAAGGATAAGCCAAAATCAGCAAAGGCGACTAACGCCAGACATTGACTACGGCATTTGCTTTCAATCATTCACTTACCATCGCCCATCTCCACCATCTCGCTCTGCCACCATCGGGGTGGCTTTTCCAGTGCTTCGCCTAAACGAACATGTTGACGGTGAGCAGGAGGGGTCTTGGCGTTTCTCGAAAGAACCGCAGCCAACTGCTTGTTTAAGGGTTCAAGAAACAAAACCACAGATTTTCTAGGAGGCTGAATGTGTGTGATCTTGCCTTTGGCGCAAACAAGATATGTTTCCAAAAAAATACCCGAGACTGAAATTTCTTGTACGGCTTGACCTGTACAAATTTTGATAACAACCTAATTTTACTGTCTTATTAAATTTCGATGATGTGGATGTTGAAGATTGTGTTGCTGTTAAAATTATCTAGACGTATTCAAAATTCAATTCATCTGAAACCGACGCTCTTTACAAATTGTCGCTCTCTAACAGCAGCGGTGCATGTTGTTGCTCTTTGTAATGTACGACAGTGACACGAAGAAGTCCAAGCCTTCCGTTTCTATTTCGCTTACCTTGTCCTTTTCTGAGTTTGTAGAATTCTCTCAAGATCTTAGCGCCACCGTGACGTCGAAACTTGCTTTTCAGACTGGAATAAAACCAATCCAAAGACATAGCTTGAAGTTCCCTGAGAAGAATATAGACAAAAAATTGACGATCAACTCAAATCATCGTAAAAAAACAAAACCTCGAATTTTGTTTTTTGCAAATGTGGACTGCAATAGTTCATCAGAAGCAGTTTAAAACAAAAATAAAACATAAAAAACTTCTACGATTGTAGAAAATTTTTGTCGAATGTAATAGCTACTGTATAGGTTTCTGATGTTTTTTTGTTGCCCGGCCTCTTCAATTTGATTGAAAAGTAAAAGAATTATTTCTACTTAAATGTTAGCTTCGTTTGCCAACCGTACCATAACTGGGTCATATGGAAAATAACAGGGCCGCGGAATCGTCGTAAAAAATGACACCGTTCCGACTCCGGAATGAAATACAGTATATCTAGTACACAAAACTCTGCCCAAGAAAACCATGTAAAGAGCGCAAAACACATAGTCGATTACTTTTCTCATGTATTCTTTCTAACGTGCACACATTTGCATTAACACAAATAACAAAGATGTATTTAAAAGCTGTTTGTTCGAAGACAAACGAGTACAGTAGTATGGCTTCTGGCAAGAAATTCATCATTGACTCTTTTCAAATAGCTGAAAACATCTCATTTCTTATCTTTTGCACTCATAATAAGCAGTGATGAATGGCAATGTAAAGCTGAAAATATACAATTGTTTCCACAGATGAAACCTCAAGAAAAGTCCACGTTTGTTAACATGGCATTTTTATACCCTCCTGAAAATGATACTGCCATGAAACCAACGCTATTTTGCTACCGATTAGTTATAACTTTCATGTTATGCTGTTGCTAGTAAACGTAATAGTTCCTACTGAACTTTGCCAGTAATCTAGTAATCCTTGCGAGTAAGCCTAATGGTTTCTACTAAAAAATCCTACTTTACAATGGCGTGCCGTGCATTTCACACTTAGGTCTGCAATGATATCTTATCTGACATCCATAGCTACAAAAGCTATGGATGTTACATAACTACTGATTACAGCTTAGTTCTTTTTAGATCGCCACACTACTACAGATCCCGTTTGGTCACTCTAAGTAGAAAGTAAGATGTTGTGGTAGTTAACGTTTCTCTTACTTCTGGAAGTAACACCACGCCTGTCCAACTACGATGTCACAGCCTTAGCGATGATTAAACCAAGGAAGCATCAAAGACTCGCAGATCCATTGTTGCAGTCTGGTGTCGTAACTCGTAACAATCGCGTTTTAGTGTGCTATAAAGAGCACTGTTTTCGGTAAAGTAAGTCTTGCTTTCAGTAAATTTGGCACAGCCGCTGGTATATCTAGGAAGGGACCCGGAGCCGGAGTTACCTCTCAAATAGTCATAGCTCCAGGTCAGGCTCTTAAATTTAAACTGAGCTCCGGCTCCTAAATTTTAATCAGAGCTCCAGCTCCTGACAAAATGCCCAGCTGCGGCGCTCCGGCTCCTCAGCCCTGGAAAACAAGATGCGGCCTTAGCGATCATTTCAGTGAATTGTGCCGAGCTTTGCATCACTACTGTCGCTGTCAGTGGTGTCGGAAATAAAATGTATAAACTGTTGGCGAACAATTTGTCAAATCTGTGACAATGATAGTAATCATTTGCGGAAAGAAGCCATAAAACTGACGTCACGAGCATTTGTCTGAAAGAGTCGTGAAGGAGAGAATTTTCATTTGAGGGATAAAATAATGTGTTCAATAAAAGAAACCAGATATTGTGCTATTAAACGTGATAAGACTTCAGATATCAGCAGTGATTTTTAATTATTGGTATCCACTGGATACAGGTGTTACGATGGATTTGAAGAAGAAATATTGTTTTGCTCTTCTCTTGAACAGAGATCTACATGAACTGATTATGTAACAAGGTTGATGCATTCCTTGATGAAGCACGCGTTGAATTATTGTGGAAAACTCCATATTTATTTCTATTCATGGAGCCTCAGCCATGTTGGGTCATGGCAGTGGCTTTGCGCAAAGATCAGTATTTTAAAATTCAATTTTCCCAATGTATGATGCATCGTCAGGCACTGGTTATGATATAAAGCAGTTACAATGGTGGTGAACTTTCGGCCCGCGTGGCCATTTAACGTGGCCCGCGTCAGAATTTTTGTTGCCCAAATTAGAAATCGACATCGCGTCATAATGAAAGATAAGACGATACTTAGACAGTAAGCCACAAGAAGTCTCTCTTGATCCATCTCATAGTAATCTCTGCTTATTTTCGTTACAGCGAAAACACTACGTGTAATTTATATTTTTCATCATTAGATAAAAACAGAAACTTTTGCGGCCCGCCCGTGATATTCCACAATTCATGAAGCCCGTGATATTAAATAGGCACCCCACCCATGAGCAAGAACCGGAACGGGTAACTGTCGTGAATGACACTGTTTAAGACTGTCAGTGTTGTGAAACGCGATACGCTAAACACGCGTCTGTTTTGCGATTTATGGGTGGAAGGAGAAAGTGAATATGAAAATCCTGTTTTTCACACAGAAGAGAGGTGGCTTTCACGTGGAAATATTACTAACAGAGTATGGCTTCCCAGAAACGAGCTTAAAATGTTTCTAATTAAACAACAAACCGCACAAATAGGCTTACGCCCAAAAGCTCGACTTGTATTGCATTTCTTGCACATCTAGCTGATGTTTTAGATTACAGGGGTCACCAACGTGGGTGGGGCACCAAGTCGCTCGCAACAACCACGTGGCTCCCCGGCGAGACTGTTCTAAGAGTAGCATTAACATGATCAGTGTCTTCACATAGATAAACAATAATAATAACATTATTGAAGGTAAATTGCACAAAAGTTTCATATTTCACTGGTGTTTATCAAACTAGTAGCCGTTCGTATTAATTGGTACCCAAGAGTTATTCTCAGTTTCAAAAAAGTTGTTGGCCCTTGCTTAGAACATGAAAATGCATTTTTAACGAAGAATTGCAAAGGTACAACTTGAACACCATCATACCAGAATAAAATTTTTTGAACAAAAAGCTTCTGTATTGGAATCAGAAAGTGGTCAAAAGCAAGATACTGTAGTTGCCTTTGAAAAGCTCTGAGTTTTTGGAAGATTGCGAAAATTTCTTACTGACATCAAGGAACCTTACATCAAGAAGTATTTGCCCAAATTTATCAAGCGTTTCTCTGAACGCATTCCTGAATTTGGCTCACATAAGACATAAGGATAGTTGGGTTGTGAATCCAACTCTCCAGGTATTAGCACTCAAAGAATGGACATTAACTTACTGAATTAACTCGTGAGCCTCTGGCTTTGAAACAACATTTCTTAAATTTCGCTCCATACATTGAAATTTGGGCGGTATTTCACAAACGTATCTTTCATTTTTTCAATATCAATAGCTGAAAAGGCTTTTGAAATTGCATACGCGAAAGCTACAAAAATGTTACTATTTTTCGAAGCAAGGGACCAGTGGGAGGAAGGGCTTTTCATTTTTCGTAAACCTCAAACCAAGGTATAGAAACCGATTGAATCCTGAAGATAGCATCCGAATTGCTGTGACATCAAAAATTCCTGATTTTGATATTCTTATATCAGTAACAAAACCTCCGCATTTTTTTCAAAACCTGAAGCGAAGATGACGGAAAAAATTATCCTTTATTCCATACTTTGCTGCACTACTTTTTATTCGCCGGAATATCCTTGGCAATAATTCAACTTGAGCAATTTAAAAATTTTTTTTTGTTTGTTTTGAATTTGGAATTGAAGTACGCTTTAAAACATGGTGTTTTTCGTACAAGTTACCACGTCCATATGAAATTACTTATTTGAGTATCACTACACTCTCTTGCATAAAATGAAGATCAACTACGTTTACCACTGCAAGCTGTGAAGTCAAGAAGGATTTTGAATAACTGCCAAGTTTTTTTCAACTACATTTAAAGTTTTATAGGCAGGAATTTACTGAGTACGAAACATTTTTGACTGGTGCTACTTCTTATCTTATTTTCCTGTTTAATGAAGACACTACCCACAAGGTAAAAACTTAGCTATAAAATCTGTTAGCAGCAATATCAGTTGGCATTGTGTGAAAATTCGACTTCAACTATTGTCGCCATCTTGCGCCAATCGCAAAACCCCGGGAGAAAAAACAACAACCATGAATTTGATCATCACATAGCGAATGGATATGCTTTCTAAACGATGTGCTTATTTTTACCGAAACTTCCAGCAGTTTGTGCAAAGCCACAGATCGTTGGGTTCGTCGTATTTCCTGCATTCCGGACAGTTCTTGCAGACGAACAATTTGCACAGCATGCATTGGATCTAAAGAACAAAAAACAATGTTACAAAAGATGAGAAAAATTTTGTGTTCAAACAAATCGCAGTTTTACTGTTCAAATTGAATCCGTGAAATGAAGTTTGCAACCAAGTTATGCCAGTCAGCACACTGTCGATTGAGATATAATATGAATAAGCTCAATGCTTCATTTGTATTATTTACGATTATCTTGTTGGTTATTTTGAGGGTATATAACTGTTTACTTTACCAAATGGTTTTGTAATTGTTTGCCGTAAATTCATCTCAGGTGCATCTTTTCATTGATTTGACCTGGCAGTCAATTGTTGGGATATTGTTCGGCATACAGAGGTGTGTGCAAGGTAACAGCAGTAATGTTGTCGCTGGTCATTTATTTCATTTCGTTAGGGGCAATGGGGAAAGAGATTCCTTGTCACTGAAATCATCAAGTAGAAAGTCAAAATCTACTCACAAGTGTTACAAACGCTACTTTTGTTGTCAGTAACGAAAATACGTTCGTGTTTTGTTTTCTTCATTCTCTATTGTTTCTCCAGAGTTCTCTAATATTCCACCACCCCTGCACACAGTAAAAACATTACCGCAGTCCAAAGCAGGCGCGGATTAAGCTTCTGGACTCTCAATTTTTAGGGCCCCAAACTATGGCGAAAGAAACAAGTTTGCAGCGTTTTTGTAGATAAGCATACTTGCAAACTTGTCCCGTATGCAAATATTTTCACCACGGCGCATAACAAACGAGATAGGTAGAAAAGTCTGCTACAAAAAATAATATACGGTAAAACGCAATAGGCATACACAGCTTGATTCACAATGGGTATTCTGTTTGCTATGACATTACAAGCGGGTGTGGTTATTTATAAATGCGTGGTTTATCGCGCTGAGAATTTTAAAGGTTAATCACGTCAGCATTCTTGCCGCTTGCAGGTCAGCTACCGGGCAAGGAAAAGACGTTTAGTTGAGAATGTCGAATCGTGCGCACAGTATGAGTGTGGTTCACGTGTGTGACGGAAGTTTGCTACCACAGCAGGTGTACTAAACGTGGCAGTTGTCCGATTCTAATCTGCTTGTTTCACTTAGTACTAAACAAGTCTATGGCATTACAGTTATAGAGTGATTAAATGCGTCAAACTGTGTTTATCGTGGCAGTTAAATTAAGCTCGATTTTAGTTTGCTGAAAACAAGGTATAAGTCAGTTAACATGCGGTCTTCATTAAAATAGTGACATATTTTCGGCCCAGTAAAGCACTTCAGCTGGTAGCTGATTTAGACGTAATGATCCGTTGACAAATGACCAAGGTAAATCTAGCCCGACTTTTTCAGTAGATGCGAGGTTCGTAACATAAGGGCAGAATCGCTAAAAAAAGAAAACTTCGTGGGATTTATGATACTGATACACTTGCAGACACCTTCAACATCACTATCACGCTCAAAAATTTCCGGGAATCGCAAGATGAAGTCACGAAAATTCCGTTCGAAAATGTCTGCTCATATGACCATATGCGAAATATGGGACATTTCAAACTTATAAAAAACAACTTTCCGCAAACCACACTACATCTTGGTATCTAAGTGCTTGGCCACTTTAGCAGATTCATGCAGCACAAAGATCGCGGCATAAAATTTAGCAAGGTAAGGGGTATCAGAACGCTACTGACTGCATTATTCTCCTGGAGCTGGAAAGGCAATTTGTTTTTGCTGCCGCGTATTCTCTGTCAGAAGTTCTCAATTCGTGAGCGTTTTGATGACTGGAATATGCCATATATCCGCTGGAGATTCGTGAGAAATCCTGTTGTTTACCGCAGTGCAGTCACTGCTTTTGTGTAGCGATCTTCTGTTCATGAATGCATTGATAAACATCAAGAAATAGCTGTAAGAAACGGTACACCAGTGGTTCTCAAACTTTTCTGCACGTTGACCCCCAATTAAAGTATGCAATGTTCTGTAGACCCCGTGGCCTAACCCAACAGTTACTAATACAAGGATAGTATGCGTCAAAACAAATTTGAGTATTTTTTGCTTGAAATGCATGATAAAATAATACACAATCCGAAAATATGCTTCGAACTATATATGTAAGCATAACATAAAACAGCAATTGTTCTCCGTCCTATTGCGTAGTCTACTGCTGTACTGCCAGTGCCAGTCTAACAACTGCGGAACTGCGACACATGCAATACAAATTGTTTGTGATGTAACAAACAGAACAGTTTTGATAATGTCATCACAATGGATGATTTAATAAAAAACTATTCGAATCGAGTGTGCCACGGGTGGCCAAATCGCGGCTCTTTGAGCTTTCCGAAAAATTGTATTTTTATTTCTACATATTGCAAAGTGTAGAAATATTGTTAAGTGGTACTGTGGTCAGTGACGGATTTACG
>JGI24021J15306_10000388_pt1 | contig 32087 bp, 14 predicted proteins | sample Ectturendosymbi1_FD_15306 | JGI IMG/M metagenome (IMG submission 15306)
GCAGCAGGGCTGGCTGAGAACTTGACCCAGGTGGTTTTTCGCCAACCCTTTGTGATTCAACATGTTAGAACACGATTACTAAGCTGCGAAACGTGAAATTTCTTATTTTTTATATTTTTTTATCACTAGATAATCAACTAGTGATCTTTGATGTTATTATATTTCCTCTTGCTGCTTCGTGTTATTTCGTGATTTGAGTCACAAAAATGCATGATTAAACCATACCATTCTTGCAAAAAGCAGTAGGCTACACTGGAACGTTTCATCACAACACTACAGTAGTACGTATCTTTATACAGCACAGGTGTTCAATGACTTTACTTTAGGCAACACATATTCAGTTTTCAAAATTACAGCATAACCTTCGTACAATTCAAAATTTTCGAAATAATAATGAGTCACCCTCGATACTGCTCGCCGAAATAGTCTGTGCAGGTTTAAAGACAGTTAAGACGCCTCTTTCCGATTCTAAATCTTAGTTGCAATAACTAGCTTCTGGGCTGTGTGCAAAGGGTGTTTAACAAAACCTTGCTTTTTCGAAAGAAGATTTCAGTGATACTGATGAACTTCTTCCAGCCTGATTGTTACTACATTAATTTTATTTAAGTTTTGCCGCTTGCATCAAATCTTAGCTTTGAGAGAACCGCATTACCGGGGCAAAGGAAGAGCAAACATCTGCTACTCCAGAAGCATCTGGGTTAGCAATAATTCATGTTTTCGCAGAAATCGCATAATCATAACGTTGTAAATTAAAACCAGCCACTGCAGAAATAAAAGTAACTCATAAAATTTGAAATTTTGAATAAAGTTTTGATTTGTCTATTCCATACGTACACGTGACAAGCGCTGTTTGCGAGAATGACCTTTGTTTGATATCCAAAATAAAGCGAGAACGAATGGAGAACGTTGCGGACAGAAAAAAGACTGCACCACGAATACAAAGTGTCTTATGCGCACGAGGCGTGCAAACGCGCAGTCGTGTAGGTTGCATTTGCGATACGAGCTGTTAGTCGTTTGGACGTTCGAAACGTGCGGTCTGAATGAACCTTCTGTCCGGCTTGGAAGGTTCTGCATTACAATAGCTGGTAACTCCTCGATTACGTGAACTTAACTCTTTCTCTACACATACGTATGCTTACTGATGAGCAAACGAGAATCTTGCGTTCCTTTATTTTTAAAATTACGGAGAAAATAATGTGACATACCTGTTTTGAGCTTTCCGCTTAACAATAGCTGCGAGACCATGAGCCAGTCCGCTCGCAGCGTTTCTGAAAGCAGTGCCTCTTTCAAGTGTAGTGAGCTGTGCATCAAAGACGCAGTTATCCTTCAAGCAAATAAGTGCAGCCAAGAAGTATCTTCAGACGCGCAGAACCTCAGTACATTTTGCTTACCGCAGTCTTCCTACATCGTTGACGAAGGTACGTTTCTTGTGGCAACCTTTTGATCTGCTTCCTATTGATGCTATGATCAAAGTAATTGGTTGTTTAGTCACTGGTTAGTTTGACGTTTGTGGCTTCATAGTTGCTGTGTCTGTTGTTTCAGTTTTATGCGTTGTGTCGTTACCTACTGCCATTGTTAAGGAAAGAGGCAGGCCTTGTACAAAAACTGAGCTAGGACATTCACCAGTAAGTACTGGTAGCTAGTAGAACAGCTTGAACTGAGATTGTGATTTCCGAACTTCGCACGATCTGGCTTAGTGGTTGACTCATACGATGCACAGAGCTATTGCTCTTAAATGAACAAGAAGCCGACTAAGGGCCAAGGGTTTTAACGTCCTCGATTCTCTAAAGGCCTGAGGAGCGCACATTGTATTTCGCGTATCGAAAGGTTTTCAACTTGCCCAGGTTTAGTGTGGGCAGTTTGATTTGTTAGCTGTCGTGAACGATTTTCAATGGTTAGCGGGCAATGACACAGCCAGGGGGACTTCGGGCGGGAGTCTCCTTGAAAAACTTGCTAGATTGCGAAATCTGGCGTGCACACTCAAATGTAACAAATAGAGATTGCAGTTACTCGGATGAATCTTCAGCTTTCATACTAAGTACGGTAATTTGTTTATCCAGAAAATAAATGCATTCGTTTGGTGATCCAGTTACAGGGGATTCCCCGATTTATGAGAGGATTTTAAGTTTAGCTCTATATTTCCCAAAATCTTGGCTGCACTTCTGGTGGTAAGTTAAAAGCGTTGTGGTCTGGCTGTAGGCCACAGAAAAATTGTTTGCACTTGAACTACCTGCTAGAAAAGTACTTTCGCTGTGTGGTGTATTGAAAATGGAACTTAGGGTAGAATAGAAAATGTCGACCGTAGAATATTTCAAAAACTTAGCAATTCAACTGTACTACACAGTTTTTAAGATTTTCCAATTCAGTTTTATAAGTTACTCTTCCATGCTAGAGTTTACATGAAAAAAGCTTGTGTTTTCTTACCCTGCAAGCCACACACTGCAGCAAAGCTTCAAAATGGGCGATACTTGACTAACCACCTTCATCAGAGGAAACAGATTATATGACTTTAGGTTGCACTGCTGTTTTAAGATCAATGAAATACTAGTACGCGATGTACACGAAGGCGTGTTTTATTAAAAATACAACAGGACACTGTATTTTTTGTACAACAAGCTTGAGTTACATCAACAAAAAAACAAAGTTGCAGCTAAGTCTTGTGACAATCGTGAAATTGTGAAAAAAGTTTGTAGATTAAAAAGAAGTAAATAGTCCGCAAGAAGTTACTTTCTTTGAATAATGTTTTTGCTCCCAGTCCGGCATCAAGCATTTAACGTGTAAACAGTTGATTGGTATCTCTAATTTCAAACGCATGTCGAGCACCTAGTATCTCCTTTTTCTCTGGTCTTGTTTTCATCATTCAACGTGTGCTTGCAGCGCCGCACATTAGCCTACGTGCAATCTTTCACGGTTCGCCCTGATAAGGATCCCAGCTCTGAAATTTAGGGCGATGACACTTTTCACCGTCCTAACGTTTTCAGAAGTTGAATGACGAAATCGGAAAAAGTGTATCTTACCATTTAAATATCAAAACCCGATAACCACATAGAAAGCTTGTGGTGTTTTCTTTGTTTAAATAAATACCGCGAATGCCGACCACGAAATCTATAGCCTACGTCTGCTACTCAAGGTGCAGGTGACCTTGCTGCACCTGCAAGGTGTCATTATTGCTTGATATGTCGAACTTCACAGACCTCATGACCGGTATTACAACCAATATCTTTCTTGTGTTGTTGAAGGACCCTACCTCTAAAGAGGAGTGCATTTTGGATCAAAATGTGATTCCTCGTTACTTTTTCCCTGTAAAGCATGCTTGCACGTGTGTAGCTGTGATGGTCGTGATAAAAATAATTCGTTTGCATTTATAATCCGGTGTTGGTCTAGCAAGGGCAGTGTTAATCAAATGGACTGAAAACGCAGATTTTAAAGACTGATTACACAGACGTTTTTTGATTCCTTTTCACTCCGGTCCATACTTACCGAAACGGGACTCTGTTAGAGCTTCATGCGATAAAAATTTTGTGGCGCAACTCACTAAATCAAAACGTCAGCACAATGTTTGTTTTTAAATTCTGGCAACCACACGAGTTGGCTGAGAAGTCTGAGCTAATATTAGTTAGTTTGATAACACACGACAGTATATCAGGCTAAAACTCGTAGTTTTTACTTTACCGTAAGATCAAGACTGATATTTTGCCGTGTTGATCACATCAACACATCATGCTCGTTCCACTTAAACAGCGCAAGCACATGTAATGCTTTGTGCGAATTAAAAATTCGCTTGAACAAGAACAGCCACGCAACTTTACAATAAGCAGTTCACCACGCTGTTTTTTTCTTTATTCAGTCTGCAAAATTTAGTCATGTTTCATTGTAAAAGAATGTAGATAAAAAAAGTTATCCGTTGGTTTTTACCAAACACTTCGACAGTAACAAAAAAATGCATGTGCCTTTCGTAGTTTGGTACATTTTTGTTGTGCAAATACGGGACCATGGCCCTTCTGGCTACGCCTATACTGAAAAACAGGTGTTTTTGCACTTGAAATATTTTAATATACTTGAAAACACCCAAACAAAACATGAAAGAACATGATTTTATTTGAGAGTATCAAAGCATGAGTGACCGCATGGACTGATTGTAATGCCATTTGAAAACATCATAGCGGTTTGCCCACTTGAAGCAAGAATTTGGAAAAGTACAAATTCACAAAAAATGTGAGTTCACGTCGCTTTTCAAGACGCCAAAACCATTGTTGGCGTATGAGAATTTTTACATTGTTAAATCAATTTTTAATGAATATTTTGAGCTTGCTGCAAACTCCAGTAACCTACATGAGTTTAAATTCTAGGTTTCTAGAAAGCAATATCACGGCAAAGCTACCTAGTGAATGCCTCTGCTCGTGGCCCTCAGAGAACTGCTCCGTGGCCCCGTTCGAGAAACCCTAGACTATGCTTGCAGCAGACATTGGGCAGTGATGTTTGCCCGCTGTTTATCATGGTCTGCGCGCGAAGCCTGAGCAAAAAGAGCAGGAGACAACGTTGCCTCCCACGCTTGGGACAGCACAAATTTCCTTGGACATCAAAGCGACAGTCCGTGTTTTTTGAATACACAAAAGCGACTCACACTTTGCTCTTAGGCAGATAAAGATATGGTTGATATTCTAAATACCTTAAATGTTTTCAATTAAGCTATAGAAAAATTACTTCAGGTTTTGTGAAATTGCTGTGTTGAAACTAGCGTGCGAACACAAGCGCTTTAAAAAACAGTGCGTAAGTGCTTTGAAGGTCAACTGTTGATGAAACTGAACTGGCTTTAAAATTATTGACGTTGCCACTGCCAGCGTGTTGGTAAAACGAGTGACTAACATTGCACCACGACCACACGTACAGATGGACGTGATTTACCTGAACGCGAGGTTTGCCAACTTCCTAGAAAACATTAATAAAAGGTCGCAAATCAAAAGTAAAAGCTTAAAGTAATTAACAGACAAAAGCAGCAACACATTTCTAGACATAAAAAACACCACGCAGGATTCTTATTCGAGAGCACGCGTACTTGACAGTGAACAATTGCTATGTTTGAAGAGTCGCAGTGCTGGTTGGTTACAACCAATAAGCCAGGTTTGCCATCAATGTGATCAATCAAGGTGGCCACCTTTTTTTGTCGATGTGCTCATGTCAGCTTCGGTCTTTGTGTTTTAGAGGGACGTGCAGTTCTTTTCGATATGCGCTGGTAATGGTGGTCTGTTTGAACATTGGTGCGTTCTTAATTTGACGGTATTTATGCTAAAAGTAAAGATTCTGTTACTCAGCGTTGTCCAGTTTGGTTGATGGCACTTGAAACATGCGCTTCTACACAAGAAATATTTTCAAATGATTTGTATATTCGTTTTGTTATCAATATGATGTTTTCAGAAGATTGATGTTTTTGCTTTCTTAACACATCATCGAACGTTACCACGCACGCATGTGTGCGATTAGGTTCACGTACTTACTGGTCAATCCAAGGGTTTCTCAACCTCATTTGTGCCTGGTCCGGATGGCTTTTCATAAAAATGGCGTGGTCCCCTGTCTCATTTAGCGTTGGCCACGTTTATTCCGTTTTGTTTTGAATTCCATACGAAGTAATACACATATTTAACTGCGCTATCATCTTTTGGAATGACATTTATTTTATCGTAAAAACACAATCAGCATTGGACATACCTTTTGAGCGAGCTTCATGGCCATTATAAAAATCAACCTGTGGCCCAGTTGTACGTCATGGCCTACAATCACTGCTTCAAAGTCTGTTTCGACAAGCTATGTCCAACCCGAATGGTTCACTGAGCCAAAAATGATGTCAATATCTTAACCAGGGCCGCACATTGAATGACATTAATGAGGGCCGCACATTGAACAGCTTAAACTGATCTTAGCAAACAAAATTGAGCAAAATCTAATGTACTGAAAGCGTTCGAATTCTGCGGGCCACAGATTGGACATAGCTGGTTTAGACATTATTGTCGACAGTGCGAAGTTTCTGTTTCTAAGTTTTTTCTGGTTGCACTTAATAGCGTCTACGAATACACTGGAAGTTATGAAGACATTGACTAGAGCAAAAATAAAGCTGTAAACAAGCTTTGCAAGAGCTACTGTAAGTTGCTTTCTGAAGATGTTGAGCTTTGGAAGCGGATCCAGGGGTCTCATCTAAAGTCATATCAAATCCCCAAACGTGCTTTGTCTGGGAAACAAAATGGCGTTTTTATTTTTCACTGAAGCCCGAATTCGTGAAACAGTAACAATATTGGAAGACTCCTGAAGGCGGTTTTAAAAATCTAGGTTAAAAAACAATTTATTTGTGGGTCAAGAGGATTACCAAGCTTAAAGCATCAGGTAGTTCGTAAGTTAGTGCACGTGCACTATCTTTTGAAAACAAGAAAATATCAAGTCAAACTAGAACACTGTAGGCATACATGATATTATCAACGAAACTGAGCACTGTCCATGTTCTACATCAGCACCTCAAACGGATTCGGTCAAAAACTGTGAACCGTGTGGATTAAGTTAGGGTGGCTAGATTTTACAGATAAGATTTTCTTGATTATCCACCAAATCACGTTGCGCGTTTTAAATGATATGTTTTAAAGTTGAGTTCGAGTTGCTTATCCGACCAAAGCGCGTACAAGCAAACATAGCTACTTGGAGATATTGAAGTTTTCGAGCAAGGACCGTTGCTGCATAATGTTCTAGTAACTGGATTGCAGGGCAGCGTACAAAGCGTGAACGGGAACAACTGAATGAGGCAGATTGGTATTTGGATCGAATGGGTCTCTACATATTTTGTTACTGTCTTGTGATGGCGCTATTGTGACGTATCGATGTGTTGTCGCAGATTTTTCAGGGCGCGTTCCTCAGTTAAATATTAAGGATAGGGGCATGTTCTTTTCGAAACTATTGAGAACCCCTCATTATATGAAGTATTAGTGTCATAGCTTATATACAGTGGAACTCGTCTGGGAGTGCCAAGAAGTTCGAACTTACTAACAATTTGATACAGAGTCCATGTCATTTTTAGGGCAGCGCAACAACTTCAATTACTGTAAATTGTTGAAACAGGATTTGGCCATGATTTAACTTATACACTACTTTTTGCATTCTAGAAGTATTGTTGAACCAAAGCTAATCTCTGTGAATAAAATCAAAACTGCAACGTGCAGTTGTACTAAATTGTATTTTTCTGATGAGGATGCGTATGTCTAGCCTACTGAAAACGACTAGGTTTGTTCATGTGTATAGTCCGCCCATCACGATCACATCATTTCACTTTTGCACTTTAGATGTTTTCTTTAGACTTTAGCCCACAGCCTGATAAATGTCTTCAACTATTGAGAAGTGGGTGGTATGAAAGAAAAGAAAATGAGTTAAACTGCTGGTGCTGTAATTTAGGATTACGCGTGCACCTTATTACCAAGGCTGTGAAGCCGGAGCCCAAGCTATTTTGGATGGCTGGAGGCGGAGCCAAATATTTTTTTACGGTGGAGACGGAGCCTGAAATTTGGGTTCCGGTTCAAGCAAGTTCCACGAATAATACAATGTTTTTTCTGTTTTTTGGACCATATTGTCCTGGAACCGGAGCCAAAAAGTAGCCAACATCACCGCACAATGCCAGCATCACCGCACAATGTAAAAGTGCTTGTCTTTATATTGCTTTCATGCTTCACCCCTGCGAAATGTACGAGTCCACGATTTTGCGTTTTTTAAAAATCCAGGCAGCATATCTTGAAACTTACGCCAATGCGAATAACCCACGTTTTGCAAAAAAACGCAGCTCAGTCCTAACCGATGAAATAAAATGCCGACAGGCAAAACGAAAAAACACCAGGACTCCTGCAACAGAATATTTTGATTTGACTTTTGGGGCGCATCCATCCTGTGGCAAGTCTGTTACTGTTGTATCCTCCAGCTCCACCACGGTATTGGGATTCTAAGACCCATTAGACTGGTTTAAATGGGGTAAAAATATTTTCCATCTTTTCTACTGTATAATTGGTATGAGTGGGTTGCGATTTTATCCCGAAATTGCTGATCTCACCGTGCATCAGTTACATTACAATTTTTGAAATCATCCCTAAATTAGCCGTTTTTTCTGGAGGCAGACATACCTGATAAAACTCAACTTCTCTAAAGATGAATTAAACAGAACCTAAACAGAAAAAATATCAGCTTAAAATTTTAGAGTACAAGGGCTGGACCGATAAGAGTTTGTTGGGCCGATGCCGATATTTTTCATTGCCGATGACTGATGCCGACACCGATGTTTATACACATTAAAAAATTTTGCAATGCATAGTTAGCCAACTCACAAGCAAATGGGAATAGCTCACAACTGAAAAAATACACCGAAATCTTTGCTTTTTCCAAATAATGATTTACTAATCAAATTTTGACAATTTTAAGTTATTGTAGTTCAAACACAGTTTTTAAGCATTGCTTCCTTGCAATAAACATCTTTTATCATCGTAAACAAACTCAGCAGTGCTGAAAACTCGTTCCCTAGATTCTGAGCAGTGGTGGACGGAGTCTCATTTCTTTGACTCCGCTCCGACTCCAAACAGCATTGCTCTGCATCCGCTCCTCAAACCACAATTCATGGAAATATTCAAGTCCGACTCAGCCTCTTCTCCAAAATGTTCCAAATTCTACAGGAACATATATGCAGGTTGCTCGACAGTCATGCCATACAGTACCACTACAAAAATTCCTGTAGATGCAGTTTTTGCATCTTCACTCAACTTTGTACTGTCACCCGAAGGATGCACCCTTGTGACAATGCTCAAGTCAGTGATAAGTCTTCAATTTTAAGTAAGCCTCATTCGATGCCTGTCAACAACAACTTCGTTTTGTATTGCATAACTGAACGAAAGGAAACCGTCGCACGTTAGGCTACATTGCAGAATCCTGGCAATATCCATCACTCACACATAAGCCACCAGCAAACAACGCAAATAGGGCTCAGGTACGATGACCAGTTTTTCCCATAAATGGGCGTTGTTCAACTCTACAGCATGTCTAACTGGAACTCCAAACTGATTGCAAAACCATATGTATGATTGAAGGGTCGTAGGCGCTTGATTTCCCGTGTCAAATTTTGCGTGCACATAGGAGATGCAAAAACTAACGTTTGACCATACAAAATCTCAACAATGCTGTGTCAGTAACGAGCATGTTTCAAGTAACTCCACAAAACGTCAAAAAAAACTAAAGCAATAGTGACTTCACCATTGCAAACAAAATTTGAAAAAACTTAAACTACTGCGCTCCACCAACAGAAAAGATTCTGAGAGTTCGCCTCCGCAAAAAGGGCGGATTTCTCTCTTTGGACCTCGCAACTCCACTTTTTGTCCATGTCCATGAGGTCGGAGGTGCTGATAGTGCCGATAAATATCGGTGGAATTTTTCCGATACGGTACATCGGCATCAACGTCATGTGGTCGAGCTCAAATCAGAGATACAGCCTATGGCTTTAATTCTGAACTTGTTGCATACAAAAAATCTCACAAAAGAATCAAATCGTACCTGGTTTGTTAGTCTGCCAAGCAAATCTATGTTCTACTACCTCACGTTCTTTATAGAGTTACAATCCATATATGATAGACGACAATACAATCCAGTCTAGTGCATTTTTGAGGGCCGGGGCGTGGATGGCTAGCATTTCACCTTTGTTTTTGATGGAAACCGTTTTTCACGCCACAGATTATTGTACAGCAAGATTTCCAACAATAGATCTTATTTGTGGTATACAGGCTACATTTTTGTTTCAGCTCATACTCCTTATTGACAACACGTTGGTAACACAAATGTTAGGTAGTTCTAGTAATTTTTGAACTAACACCTGGCAACTGAAATCCAAAAAACACAAAACAGTTCGTAGAAAATAGATCTTATCTCTACTGGCGCAACCTAGTTATTCCAATTTTGTAGCCAAAACATTTTTTTTACTAAAATGGCCTTTAGATGTAAGAAAGACATCTTTTGGACGTTGGCAAATTGTGCATAGTAATGGAAATGATATCTGTGAAATGCATAGGATCGCAAAAATAAACCTTAGGTTATACATCTTTTGCGTCATGAACAATGCAGTAGCCAAAATTTGATAACTTTGCAACCTGACTACCCTATTCTCACCTTGCATTAAAACAATAATTCATTTTCTTACTATACGATTTTTTGGTCGAGCACGCTGAGCATTCTTTGTCGGCATTGGGCGACACTTTTATTCATGTGCAGTTCACGACTGCGGTATGTTCATCAAAAATGTCTGGTCTTTTCTCGCCAACTAAGCTAAATGACATTTCAAGGTCACAAAGTTGTAAAAAAGCTTTCACTGCGTTAACAGTTTCCCGATGCAGTAAACAAATGTGATACACAAGTGAGAAACAACAACGCAAAAACCAACAATTTAAATTAAACCCCAATGGACATTTCAAAAAAAATTACTTTTATCTTGTACAAAATTCACTGACTGTTTATATCTCAAAAATTCTATTGAATCAACTTTTTTTCTGGCGGTGACAGCAATTCAATTGTCCAACGGCCAGTATGGTTTAGTTAAATCTTTTTTGGGATAGTTGTTTCTCATAAGAGTTGGCCAGACTTCCAGTTTTCAAACTACTCCAAGATATTTGAACACTTCAAAAACGGAGCAAGACTAACAAAGTCCAAAAAAATGCAGAGCAAAATCATTGCAGACGAAAGCATTGTTCACTTATTTTTAGTTGAATTATTCCTCACCGCATGCACGTACAAGAAAGTAAAAATGCGAAATTAATTGTTGCGCGCACTGCGCAGTGAAATAATTCGTGAGTTCGTCCAAATGTGAACTGTACTGAGTTCAAGTTGCAATTTGCTGAAGTCTAAAAATATTGTTGGAGAGCGAGCGAACTTTTGTAACTGAGGGGCACGCAGTTTCTAAGAGGTTTTTCGCAGTTTACGTAATAATTATATTGTGCTAACTTCATAGCAGTACTGTGGCACCGGAGTTCGGAACGATGCAAACAAATGCGGAGAAAGGGAGTAGAGAGTCAGGTAATGTGATAAAGTTGCACTGGGACCGTATTTGGTTGCAGGCGAATTCTAGAGTATTTCGTCGATCACGATGCGATTGTTTGCGGACAGACTGTTTCAGGTAAACCCGTTCCATTCGCAACACCGAAGCGCGCTGCCTAATTTGCTCCCTACACGCTTCACACCTTTTGCTTACGTTGGAAACCGTTTTTCACGCCTCAGAGTATTGCGCAGCGAGACTACTAACAAGATGTCATTTGTGGGATGGTGGCTGCGTTTTTGATTCAGTTTATACTTCTCAGTGACGACATGTTGGAAAAGCAATGTTAGCTAAAAGGAAATCTTGTTCTTGCGGAACTGAGAAAACAGTTTAGTTGTGATCGTACATGCGGAAGTTGTATGCGTTTGTTTTGTGAAAGTTCTTCCAACGCTTCCAGGTTTACAGATTTCTTTGTCCGATTCGGCTCAGCCTATACAGCAATGCTGCCCCAGCCTCATCCGCGCTTTGGGCAGTAGGTTACCTGAGTACTGGTTTTGTAACATGCGTTTCGTCAGTAATTACGCCATTTTAACTTCTAATCCAGAACTTACATGCTCTGCAACAAGGAGCGTGAGTTATCCGAACTTTATTTGTACGTACGTTTTGTAGAATGTGTTTGGCTATTTCGTAAAAATGCATCGCACGCGTTCACTGTGTTTTCAGGTGGATCTTTTGCTTACGATATCTTAAAAAATGGTTTTTGAAGGTGTTCTTCAAGCAAATTTCTTTCAAGCCAGTCGAAGCATTGAAAATGATGTTTCACCTTCCCCGACGAACCTTGAAACGGTTCCCACGATTTCTTTAAACCAACACAAGTAAGAGTTTCTTTATGATTAGTGCTGGTGCTCTATGCCCGTTCAATTTAGGAAATGAATGGCAAGGAAATATTTCCCATAAAAGCAGTGTTTAGTAGAACCCTTTTTTCAGTAGTATGTCTTTCAGTGTAAACACAATGTAAATTTATATCAGTGGTGAAAATTCATTTTTTTTCATCAGTTTGCCTCGTTAGTTATAAAATTGTTGCAATTAATAAACTTTTAATTTCATTGTGCCAAAATCGTAAGAAGAATGGGTAACAAAACAACGGATTGTCCATTTAAGTGCAAAAAAGAATACAGTGGCCGGATCAAAAATTTCATGGGTCATTATTGATTCTACTCTTCCATAGAGGTAGGGCCGCTGGTGCTTTTAAGAACTATGTAAATAAAACGTTGATATCTAGTATTTGCAAAATTTCCATTGTAAAAGCTTTCTCAAAAGTGACTTTGTCCATTTATTTCTTCTAATAAAACCAAATTCGCTTCTGGACTAAATTCGTAAACATCACTTCACGCCATATTCAAGAGTGGGTGAAAATGAACTCAAGCCCAATTAATTCCTATTCATTTCCACTCACATCGTTGGTAGTCAATACTTTCACACTTATTTAATTTGACTTCAGTCATCGCGAGATCCGTTAATGCTGACAGTTGCGCCATGCTTCAGAGATGAGCGTGCTATGTTTTTCAAATGCAAATCTGATCCACAAAATTTATTTCAAAATTAAATCCAAATCCTGTTTACTTCCAAAATCCCATTAATTTTTGTAGGCTATATGTAATCAAAATCAAAAATTCAAAGACAAGAAATACCTTGGACACTAATTCAAGTTAAGTTAACTTACGCTCTGCCCTTGGCTCACAATATCAAACAGTTGACACTGCAAGGAAATTTCCAGCAGCAAATATTCAAATTTCTTGTTTGGGTGTTTGCGTTTAACTTCATCGCCATAGATTATCACACAGACTGAAAATCGAGAAATGCAGAAATTCTCGAATACCAGAAAAGCAGGTAACCCATGTACCCCACAACAGTAAAATAGTCCTCAGGTTTTGGATTGGACAGCAAGATGTGCAGGTGAATTTTCAGCGGTGGACATTTCGTATTCTTCATGCTGTGTTCTAATGCGTTGTGGACGCGTTTGTAGTGTATTTATACACCCAATACCGTCACCACTTTTGTTATCTTAAACTGTATCAACAATTTCATGCATTGTATCTTAACAGATAGCGTTGCGAAATGGGGGTAATGATGCGGGTCATATTCCACAAGAGTAGCGTTCCGTTGAAATTTCAGAAAGCGCACAAAAAGTATTGAATTTTCATTATTTTAAGGTTTGCGTTAGTGCAGTGGTTCTCAAAGTGGTCGATATCGACCCCCAGGGGTCAATTGGACCATCCAAGGGGTCGATAAATAGTCATGGGGTCGAATTGGGGTCACTGAACGGCCAGGGGGTCAATGAATAACTGCTGGGGTCTACTGGAGCAATGAAGCCTCCAATTCAAAATTGTTTTTTATCGGGCAAGGAATGCAAACGGCATTTTTAAACAAGTCAAACAAAATTAAGAGGGCTGATCAAATCTCAGCTACAGTAGTACATTCGATTCGAATAGTTTTGTATTAAATCATCCATTGTGATGAAATTATGAAAACTGTTCTGTTTGTTACGTCACAAACAATATTGTAGTGCATGTGCCGCAGTTCGGCAGTGGCTTCGCCACGTGGTCTACAGAAAATTGCGTACTTTAATTAGGGTCAGCGTGCAGAAAAGTATCAGAACCATTGCATTAGTACATACCAAATCTTGGTAAACCTGGTCTTTTATTCTTTTAGAATGTTTGGCATTGCCTGGATATCGTGTCGGTGGGGCCCTATACTCAAACAGCTGTCACTGCGAAACAGGTGAAAATGCGTATCTCGTCTGCATACGAATTGGTTATTCTCATCGAGCAATATGGAAGTATCGTAGTATATACAGTATGTTGAGATCCAACATTTTCAAACATGGCGAACAAACAGCCTTGTTTCTTAACTGTGCTCCACAAAGATAAGCAAGCAAGACCTGAAAAGCAGTTCAGAAATAAAAATATTATATAGGACTCAAAGAAGTTCTTCATGTGACTAGATCTGAAAAGATGAAGACAAATCATCACGGTTGCTCCCACCTGAACCGTTCCTCTCTCCAATGTTGCAAAGTGGTCCTAGTTTTCCGGTAAATGTCGCAAAGACTACTGTAAAACAAAATAATCATCAATTTCTAGGAAGTTAAAATCATTTGGACTTTGATGTTCTGAGGTATGGTTTTGACAAACTGAGTGTAGAATTCTTTCGTCTGGTCCTTATCAAAGCGTTGGATCGTTTTTGCAGCACAAGTGCCCTGTCACAGTTAAAAGAATAAGTTTGCATGATTCTTGACTTGTAAGCGCTACCAGTGTGCTCACAGTGCACAACAATATTTACAAAACTCTTGAATAAGACATTTGGGGCAGGTTTAAATCCCTCTATAGATCACATAATAAATGATTTTTAATACATTTCCATGTCTGTTTGCTTGATCAAATTCTTTTGACAAGGCCACTTGGTAATGTTGCCATTATAACTGAAGTGGCTTGAAGCACAGGTTATAGGCTACAGGTAGGACTCGGCCTCATCTGAAGGCGCCCGGCCCGAACTTACGAAAATCTGAAGGATAAGGATATGGGAAGGTTGATTGACTGGACGTAAGTTATTCGTAGTGACAAGCTGATCATAACAGGTAAAACAAACTAGGTGGAAATTTGATATAATTCGCGCTGTTTAGGTATAAAAAAAAGTTGAAATTGTGGCAAAAAAATCCATGAGGTGTTAAAGCCCACTCAACGAGATCTTGTTGACAGCAACACGAAGCATGCGGTGTCTGAGAAAAAGAAATGCAGCACTATTTTCATGAACATAATAACGCAGTAGTTTTTTGATAAAAGCTTGTCTGTTTTTGTTGCCTTCGGATCGTTAGTTATACTTTTAGCAGTTAGCTGCTTTGGAATTCTTGCCTAGGATAAACGATCTTCAGGTCTTTGATTTCGCTGTCTTTGAGGATAAAATTTGTATTTGAAACCAAAGAATACACTTGAACTTCTGTTCTTGCTAAAATAGGCACGTACCGTAGACAGGCCTATGAACCAAATTCTAAGAAGCATGCGTAAGGTTTTTTTGTGCGTGGGGTAAATATATTGGTTAGCTATTAGACAGTCTGCGTCGTAGGTGTTCCTGTTTCATGTGAGAGTTGGTTTTGTGGTTGAGGATATTGTCAGGGTCGCCGCCATTGGGGTCCCGTAGTTGCGGTTTCCCCATCTGCAATTGGTTCACCTTGCTGGAAATGGGTGGTGACTTTAGCCCTGCGCTGACAGCGGTACCGCCGTTTTGTGCATCCCCATCAACCAAATCCTATGGTGACCTGCCGCAATTCAAGCAGTTCAGCAGTCAAGCCGATAATTTCCACAGCAGAGTTTGATTTAATTTATCGAGCCAAGGACTGATGCGAAGATGAGCTAAAAGTTCCGTTGTTTAATCAGAAGCTTGCATTAATAAGCGATATTTTTTTAATTTCATTTGTTTTATTTGGGAAACAAACACACACGAAACAAAAAAAACAAAAAAAAAACAACAACAACAGATAAGATAAACAAGCAAACTCATGAATAGAATTACAATCAAAATTATATATGCATCTTCCCGGGGTACCTAATATAACTAGGTAATTTTCTAGTTAGGTCCCCCATAGTCTAATGTGAGAATTACCTTTTGCTTTTTTTCATCAAATGAAAAAATGTGGTAGGGGAAATTCACAAGTTTTTTGTAAATTTCCACACCATTTGCAATACTTTTGACAATATAATTTTTACATCTCAGTGAGTGCTGAAACTTGGCAAAATCTTTTTGAGGTAAAAAGCAATTTTCTTTCAAAATTGTTAAGGTCAGTGCTCAAAACAAGAATGGCCTAAGATCGAGAATTATTTACAACGTTTCCACGGTGGTTAGTGAGTGTTTGCGACAAGAATGCTTTCCCGTGTGAGTTTGTTTTTCGAGGTTTATTTAGGCCGCAATTTCATCCTGAATTACGTAAGTTATTTTTCCGAAGTAACTGTGCCGACTCTTCTTACTTAGTTTTGCTAACAAAAGTCGGCATTCGCTCACTCGTTTCCAGCGCAGTGGCCTATAGACAGGGGTGGCTAACTCTATGCATTCAAACGAAAAAATAACTTGCCGTTGTTCATTTAGTTCAGTGGTTCCCAAATTTGTTCGAACCGTTACCCTGATCAAGGTAGCGATTATGTCATATTACCCACCAATAAAAAATTTTCGCATTTCAGGTCGAAAATTTCTTTGGCAGTGATCGCTCATAATACAGAACAACAATGTGGTTTGGTTCTGCGTTACCCCTCGAAGAATCGCATATTACCCCCAGGGGGTAATTTACCCCCAGTTTGGGAACCACTGATTTAAAATAATGTTTTACGTTACCGTCGAAATTTGAGGCAATTGCTTTGATACACTCACCCAACAACTCTGCCTAACGTTTTTCGTGAAGCTTTATTTAATGCATTGGTATATTACCGAGTAGCAAGTTATGATTCTGCCGACAGGATCTAGATATTTGTAGATTTTTTGCAAAGTTGACAGCAAGCGAAAGAAAAGAGTTCTGTTACGCTTCGATGTCCATTTTATTTCTCGCTGAAGTCGTTGATTTTCGAAGTTCGAGCAGACTTTCCAAGATACAGTTCAAGGCAAACATTTAACTGGTTCTCGGTCCACATGTCTCCAGCACTTGCACTTCGGCTTTCGTGTTTTGATATTTACGAAATGTAAAAGTGTAATCGACAACTGTTTCAGAATTTTCTGTTTCTTTTTGCTTGGATTTGCAGTTTTGATCAGTTGAGTGTTATTATTTAGACCAAGATTGTCCAAAATTTTCTCAAAGAGGGACAAATTTGATCCCGTGAAAGTGGCCGCGGGAAACAGTCACTTCCAGATTTTTTTACTGATACGTACAGGTTAGCATAGTCCAGGCATTTCGCATAGAATTTGTAGAATCAGTCTTGTGAGACCGTTTTCATGCTCGTCTTCACCAGGAGCGGATCCAGTCAGTAATTTTAGGAGGGGGGCGATTTCAGTAATATTTGCCAGTCAAGTCTCATTCGCGGGCTCACTACTGTAAGAGAGATGAAGTATACTTCACAACACTGCTATGACAAAACAATGGACGGCAAAATGGCCTTAGATTTCGAATGCTGTTTTCCGAATTGTATAAAATCATGGTGAAAAAAGTTGCTTTCGTAGGTTTTAGGGGGCGATCGCCTCCCCTCCCCCCTGGATCCGCCCTTGGTGTGCGTTCTCAGCATTCAAAACACAACGGGAAAATGTCAACCGCTGTCGCTCCAGCACAGAAGGGTAATCCAGATTTGATCGGGACGTATACAGCAAAATCTGAAACCAAAGCCGTTTGCTGTAGTGTGCAGAGGGTGGTCGAACGGGGCGACGGCCCCGGGCATCCAAAGCAAGGAGGCATCTAAAGAGTGAAATTACAAAAATTAAAATTCTATAACTATAGATGATTTGTGCTGTTGTAAGGCTACTAATGGATTCAATTTTTCGAAACTTGTTTTTTTGTCAACAATAATTTTTACTTATTCAAATGTCAGTAATTCTCACATTCTTCAATACCAGGGACCTACATTCCAGGTGTGCGGCGCACACCCAATCAAACCGATAGTGACGTAACTTTTCCAGAACGTGGCATCAAGGGAACATCACAAAAAAGTATTGAAAGTTAATTTTATTGATTTTCTGAGCCAAATTTCAAAACTATCGTATTTCAACTTGCTTGATTTAGCTGACTTTTTGATGCATCGCTAGTTTCGCGTTTGGTTTTGTGATGTGGAACCCTTGGTGTGCGCTAATACAGCCGCACACCTGTGCTTGCAATATGTGCATCATGTCAAGCTTGGTCATTAATTGGCAGTTCAGGCGGATTGATCACAACCGATCATACAAGCCCGTATCTGTTCTGATCCCTCGAAGTTGTGCATAACAGCCACATAATAAAAAAACGAAAGTTTTCTTGCGCACTTTATGTGCATTCTCAATCCTTGCGTAGTTCAGCAAGTTTCAAACTGTCAACCCTAGGTATCCACCATCCCAGCCGCATATCTTCTCTGCTCGACTGCTATTTGAGGAGGCATTCGCACAGCCTTATATTTTTGCAGTTGTGAACTGCGCTGACGTGGTACTGAGTATGTTCTACTCCATGTTTTAAAGCGTCGCTGGATACTTTTGCAGTTATGAACTGCTCTGTCTTAGCGTTGACTGCTGTTTTGCTCCGGTCTCCAAACTTGGAACGCTGATAATTTATGTTCATTACAGTGACATATTGTACAACAACGAGTAAAGAGAGTGGGTAGAGAATATTATGCATGTTGTGTCAACAAACTTCGCCAAAACGTTGTTTTGCAAATGTGAATATGACGTCATATTGTGACATCACAAACAGCGTATATCCAGTAACAATAGCCATCATACGTCACTGCTCATACGTTAGCCATCATACGTAACTGCTCAATACTAGAATTTGGTAGGGGGCATATAATCAAGAAGTCGCCCTAAGCATCACCAATCCACTGCACGCTACTGGCTGTGGGGCCACGTGCAATGACCCCGTGAGCCTCAGTTTAGACACCCCTGGTTTAGGTTTTAGATCAGCTATGTCCAACGGAAGTACCTTACTGAGCCCAAAATGATGTCACCATCTTAATGAGGTTCGCACGCATATTGAATGACTTATGAGTGGCGCACATTGAATGACTTCAGTCGTTCGCAATCCTTACTGCTAAGATAACGACTGTTTGGTACCATTAATCACTCACTAAGTGTGATGTCACCGACAAGTTTAGAGCCAATGGAACAAGGTTGAAATCAGAAAACTACACATCAGCTTTGCACCGAGGTGTCAATGGGCACAAGGAAATCTGGCAATGCGCAGTACAGAAGTAATGAAGAGGCAATAAGGACCATTTCATCAAAAGTGTTAAATTTAAGATCATCCAAACAAGGACAGGTCACTATATTGCACATACGCAACAACGAAAACCTTCAACTCAGCTGCAGGTTGGAAATAGCTATTTTAGACAGAACTTAGACAGAAAAACCAGTCTTGAAGGCTGATATTTTTTAGCTTAACGCAATAATGATGTAGACCAATGGTTCTCACCTCAACCTTTTCGCTGAAGGGAGCAAAATCCAGACCTTCAAGTTTGTTAGAAAACCGCATTAAAAAATATAACACAAGTCATTTGACGCGTTTTGTTTCATAACAGAACGAAGTCTGCTACACAAAACATCAGAGGTTTCACTGAAAGACTGCTGAGAGCCGCACAAAAGGCGCTTGGGAGCCGCATACGGCTCTCGGGACCGTGGTTGAGAACCATTGATGCAGACCAGGCCTGCACAATTTGCGGCCCAGGAGAGTTTTCTCAATTGTGATAAATGTTGCAAGACCCCGACCTCGAACAAGTAATAGTCGTTATTTCTTCCATATCGCAACGAAATCTCTACATCGCAATGACATCAACTTAATGCGGCCCGCGTTAAATATATGATGATAATTTGGCCCTTCGGGCTTTCTGAGTTGTGCAGGCCTGATGTAGACGTTTTGATTTATTGACGGTAGCTGGAAATTGTAAGCAACCGTACATGAACCCAGTCCTGTCGCCACGGGGTCTTTGGTGTGCTTAGCCCCCCAAACAATGCTCCAAGCCCCCCCAAATTGAAATATGAAAAATCATAAATCAGTGGAATTTTTGTCGAATTTGAATGTAAAGCCCCCCTATGGACGACTTTCTGATGTCGGTTCTGCATCAACCTTTGTTCATCGAAATAGTTTAAACCAAAAATGAAGATTAACGCATGGATTAAGGTCAAACCTAAGCTAGCTCGTGTTGTGAGCATTTGCGATGAATACAATATGTGCTACTTTGGGAGCGTTCCAATAACACGTTGTGTTTTTTCTGGAATTAGGTTCAATTGCTTTAGAAAACTTAAACACTTGGCACTGTTACCAACCATCGATGAAAGAACATATATCAAATGTTTTTTTGTCATTAACTGCCATAAATACAGGAGTTGCATTGTCGGTTTTTGTAGTATTTTCTGAAGGTGTCTACAAAAAATTTTGAGTTGTCAGTAATTTTCATCTATTCAATGCATTGATCTTCGTATTTTTTAAGTTGTATTGCTTCTATTTATATTGCAACGATTGACACTTGCTCCCCCAGCTTTGTTTAATATATTTCTTGATAGACTCGGTTTTATTCGATTTAATACGCTCAAACTACTCTCAGTGTGGTTTGCACAAGCTACTTTTTGTGTAGAAGCGTTGGATAAGGCCCAATTAGGCGACTTAGAATTTCCTGGTTGTTTTGCTCTCAGTGCCATTAGGTATGTGACTGAAGTGCTGGCGTGCACAATTTTTTCCAGATGCTACTTGAAACATTTTTTTTGAAATTCAGTTGACTGTGCGTAAAAGTTTCATTAACACCTATTTTATTGAAATATTATTGTGTGTTTAACAGTTATGCTTCACATCCTCCTAAATAAAAAAATCAATACAAATGTAGTGAATATTCGAAGCAGGGTTGTGGCACTGCCATCTAAGTGGTGCAAAGAAGACTATGAACCTCCGGTATTATTGTTGCTGCTCAGAATTGCCATCTTTACAGTATTGTACTCTACTAACTTCATCCTCATACTGCGATTTCAAGTCAATAGTAGTTAGCAGTACTGCTTTGACAAAGCATGGTTGATGAAGATACTCAAGCATACCTTTTCACTGTTGCAGTATTCTTTGATGCTTTTCAACTTCCGTAATTTCCTCTCAAGCTAAATAGCTTCGCACCAAAAGAATTATTCAGACAACTTCTCCTGCTTAAGCTGTTTTGGTTCCGAAATCTTGTCAAAATATTGAAACGGAGCAGGCCCGTAGATACGTGGGGATCTTGGACGGGCTAAGCCTCCCACAATTATACATTTATGCCCCCCCTTTTGTAAGACATCTAAAACTAGCAATTTTAGTATTCAATTCCTTCATTTATTTGCACTAATTCCATAGCGAAGGTGCAGGAAAGACCAGAATATAATTTATCAGAAGCGCTGCTCCAACAACAACAAGCCTAAAATATCTTTGATCAACTTGTTGAGCTCCCACCCAGCTTGAAAATCTCCCCAAAAGTCCTAGGCTGATGACGGGCCTGACACGGAGAAAATATTATGGAGAAACATTAGTTTTTAAAAGGGTGGTATATAAGAAGCCTAAACTGCATTGGAGCGCTAGACTAAAATATTAAATTTTGATTTGTCTAACAATTTCATGATGGAATTATGTTATTCTGAAAAGTACTTGGTTGTTCATTAGCTCATGAAGTATAGTATCTTGCTCTGTCGCACGCCTGCTGCTCTACACGCAGTCAAGAAAAGTTTTTCATGCAAGGACAAAAAATTTTTTTCAAAATTCAAACAGCTTATTAATTAGCAATGTCTGTATAGCATGGATTAAATCTTCCACAACTGCCTGTATTTCGGACTTTACTGCACTATCCGCCAAGTGCTTAAGTGCTTATTGCATTATCCGCAAAGCATTTCAGTAGCTCCCTTGGTAGTGCGTTTACTCGTTTTCAACTTGGGTATGACTGTCGTTACAAGGGCCATGCACTTTGTTTCAGGATTCCTTTGCAAGCTAGTGAAGAACCTCATGGACAAGGTCTACCGGAGTACGAACACGGTGTTTGTCCACAGCCGTATATCGGTGAGATTTTTACTGGAGCTGAATCAACGCCGCTTAATTTGTTGGCATCGACGCAAAAATTTGTTTCCTGCCAATGCCGATGACTGAATTTCGGTGCTCACGTTTGCTGATAATTGGATCCCTCTGCTAAGAAAGAAAGTTATTTTGCGCACATTAGCTTGAATTAGACGCGTTTCATTGTTTATCTGCCTCTTTTTGCTGACCACTCTGCCGAGATGAAGTTTATAAATTATGAACCTAGGTGTTTTGGTGCTTTCATAGTCGTTGTCAAAACAAAGGTTATTACTACAACTTTTCCAGCTACGTACTTTAAAGATTGGTGCTAGCAACAGTCATTTTTAATCTTACTCTAGACCAGGGGTCTCAAATTCGAATTGCTCCGAGGGCCAAATGGGGACTTATAAAGTAACCCGAGGGTCGCATTATGACTACCCGAGATCCGCATTATGACGCTGGCTGACGCAACAATGGCGGTCCCTGAACCTTTCTAAAAACAGCTTTTACAGCTTATTTCCTGCAAAATATATCGTTATGGGCAATTCAATTATAGCCGTATCTGCGTTCGTTTAAAGGAACTTGTTCACTCGCTGGTCGAGCACTTTCAAACACCGGTGAATAAACTAGATACCTTAAATGTTAATTATTTGATAATTCCCAAAAAGCAACGCGGGCCGCACAAAATGCCATCGCTGGCCGCGTGTTTGAGACCCCTTCGCTAGACGATGTCGATGTCGAGTTCTCAGCAAGGACCTTCAGTCTTAATTTTGTCAGAAAAGCCACCAGTGGCACATTTGCGCAATTGTGATGTCATCTCTTGTTTGTCTGTCTAAACATTTTAGGACATTGGGGCACGACGTTTGCGCGCACGCAGTGCAACGTCACCGTCGCCAAAAGTGGAAATCGAGGACGAACGACGTATTCCGATGAACAGGTTTGCACACAGTTTATCTATCACTAGACAGAAAAAACGCGAAAGATGTGGCGGCGTTGCTTTGTTTCAGGGACGCCGGAGAGCGGGGAATGATGGGGCCATTGCACCCAACCCTTTCAGACGGGGTTCAACGGGGGCGGGGTGCCTTTATGAAAACAGTATACTTTCATGGTTTGTCAAGATCGAATTGAAGCAAATTCATTGCAGATATTCGCGCACCTAGAAAATTCACAATGGTATTCTATAATTTATGTTATTATTTTTGAGGTCAATATTATTGCTGAAGAGAAACAAACATGTTGGTAACGATTTTTTTGTTTTGTATAAGATTCCATTGCTCTCAACTCTTTGTTGCCACCACGCCCTACCGTTGTTCCGGCGTCCCTGCTTTATTTAATTTTCTGAGTAAAACTTGCTTGGACGCAAGATAAATAAGGTGTTTTCGTGATTGCATTTTGTTTAAATTGACTGGAAAATGATGTCGACAGCGTCAATGCTGTGCTAATGTACTCGTTGCTGTAGGTGGCTGAACTGGAAAGTGTTTTTGCACGGAACCCTTACCCTACTCCTCAAGCTCGTCAGCAACTATCTCGGGATATCCATGTGCCTGAGGGAAAGATTAAGGTAAATAACGGATGCTATTGGCGATTGCTACTTTGGAACTTGGTGGCGACGTGTTGCGTCTTCGCGATCGTACGGTAAAACGCCACACGACGATGTCAGTTTAGAATGATTAATGAGTTCCCATTCCCCACAATCCACGTCCTGCTTCTGGAGGCGATGCATTGTTTCAGGTAACAATCGAATTGGTTTGTCGTTGGGGAAAACCAAGTATACTGTTTCACAGCATTGAAAAGCACGAACGAGCAAAGGCTTGTTTCTTCGAAACCGAATAAATTAACTATGCTTCCAAGAAAGTGGACGCGAAAAACAAGATAAAGTTTGTCTTTACGACCTGCAAGCTAAGTTGACGTCGCATTCTCAGCATTTCAACACTTTTCCTCCAAACATAAAAATGCGTGACGATTTGTAGTGACGATGAAATATTCTGGTAACCGGTAACTTTTTATCACCGTTGACAGCCATTTGTAGCCTATGCCAAGCTGTCAACGACGGGTGAAAGGTAGAGCGAAAATAATTTCTTCTTCCAGTTGACAGTGGTTGCAGACGCATTTCTAGGCTTTGTTGTTGAATAGGCCAAACCGCACACGGAAAAACAACATTTATAAACGCAATCCAAAAATCGTTGAAGTGAATCAAAACTTTTGCAATAGGGAAAGGAAACAAACACAAATCTTAAAACTTTTCGAAGTTTCAGCGAATGAACAAAAGAGGCCGTCATTATTTTCATCAGCAAATTACCCCGAATGCAAAAGAGTTCTAAAAACTTCCACAAGAAATGGACAAATTACGACAAAAATGCAATTTGTTGCAATGACGCATCAAATTTCGAATGAATTTTGCCGATTGTAGACGGAGGTCCAAAACCAACACCAATGGCGACGACACTGCATACAAAAATACTTCGCGCAAGGCTAAATCGGAAACAATTTCGCGGTCAAGCGAGACGTTCACTTTTTATTTAATGTTCGTGGCACAGTACGTTTTCATTATGCAAGCAGACTATAGCATGCCTGCATCCCGCTGAATAATACTAGCTTGTTTTGCTTTATTTGATTTTTTCGTATCTTCCAGATTTGGTTTCAGAATCGACGAGCACGTGCCAAGAAGCAGAGGAATGGCTCGGCTGGTTGGAGACCATTTCGGGGGTCATCTGCGGACACGTCCCAGGATGATCAGAATAGCAACAATAACAACGCTTCCGCTGGCGCGAAACCGATGGATTTCGCTGCTAACTTCCAGCCCTTGGCCACGATACCGGAGTCTCAGACAAGAGCTTGGTGCTTTGATGCGAAAGATGAAATGGGAAATCGCCCGGAAAGACCGCAGTCATCGCTATCGTTGTCAAGCTTGTCTTTGCAGTCATCGGACACAATGTTTGCTTCCTGCGAAGCTGATGCTAAGTCCGCTCAAAGCCGACCCAGCAATTGCAGCGCAAGCGAACCCAACTACACACATAACCATCACGAAGCTAGGAAGGCACTGGATGACAACAGCGAACTTTCTGCGTTTGGTTGTGCATCACAAGGGAACATTGCTTGTTACGGGCTTTCGGGCCAGCCGACAACCAGCCATGGTCACAGTACAACGCGTTGCCAAGATTATGAGTTTCCAGAACGCTTTCCTGTTATTTCATCGGCGTTCGAGTACGGCTTCGCTCAGGGATCTGTTCCGTTTGGAGCTCAGTACTTCTGTTACGGCGTTCCTGATCAACGCAAGGGAGGCGGTATGCTGTCTTGCGAAGCGCAAAGTGGGTTTGGGTCGTGCGCAAGTGAAACGAGATATTTTTCGTCTAAATCTCCAGTCTTCCACAGAAACCAAACGACTTCACTGGAACCTAAAAGCAACCGGACTGCTGATGAGGAACAGACTCCATTGACGGGTAGCTGCCTGAACGGTGGCGCATTAAACACTTCACACTCTTACAACGCCATAACGCTACTACAATCGCCACCGCCTATCCGTCGATTTGTGTTTCCATTTGAAAACCTCCTGGAAAATGCCAGAATCACCAACAATGCACTTTCCTTGAAAAAAAGCTTTGCTGAAAATGCCTCTAGCCAGCAATGCTCATTGCGAAACTTTAGCGAAATCAATCCTAATGCCAGTGCCACCGCAGATGCATCAAATTCAAGCTGTGACAAGGCCAATTATATTGCAAGTAGCAGGGATATTACATTGGACATTAGTGAAGCACTTGGGGGATACCACCAGCAGCAATCTCATGTTCAAAGCAAAAGTTATCGCAGCTCACCACCTTCCTGTGCCTCAAATGACGCGAAACGGTTCTGGCAGGGTGACTGGCAGCGGCAGATACTTCAAGAACGTGGAGCTCCGGAATCGCAAGTTGGCAACAGTTACTTTTTACAGAATCAGACCAATGGTGTAGCGGGAATGACAGTGGCTGATGGCACAGATCGTGGCAAATACCCAGCGTATAATGAAAAGACCCACCAAAATATGTGGCCACAAACAGAACGTCCTGGTGAAACTGTGGCAACTAAGTTCTGCATCATCGGTGGGGCCTCTCTTCCTGTAACGAGAACATCTCCAAACAATGCTTGTAAATTAAGTAAACAACAGTCGAACTGCAGTTCGTGGTCGAACGATGACCTCAGTAAAACGCCAAAAGCGCCTCCGTCTGAACCAATGGTAGGATAAACAAGTGAGGGCTTCGAAAGCAAGAAACCACTCTGAGAGGCAAGGTGAAACGTCTGAGGTGTTGTTTCCGCTTCGCGGAGAAAGACCGTACGACCATAAAAAGCAGTTTGCTGGTAATATTATTGTTTTGTCAACTGGTGCTAATCAGTTTCAAAAAGTCGTTTGCCGCGCACACGGTCGTTTCATGACTTGTACGTTATTAATCATGCGTGCGCCGAAAGAGTAACGTTAACTACAGCCTTTGTTTTCGCTTATATGCAATGCAACTGTACGCTAGCATAAGAAAGGAAACGCTAGTGGGTATTGCGACGTTTGCAGCTCCTCGAAATCCTTAACCGTATCGCATTACCTATTAACTTCATTTGAGTTCCGTCTAGTCGCGTTGATTAATGTCTGTTTTTGATTGAATGCTACAAGTTATGCTTTCGTGTGCGAGGCCTTCTGTTTCTTTGTTAAACTTGTTTCATGTTGCATCAGTCCAATCGGCTGCTTTATTTTATATGCAACTATTTTAGTTACGGTACCTAAAAATATGCCTTGCTTTCGTTTTCCTTTACATTCCTTTGTCGCAATGGCAAGAAACCTTCGAACCAGTTACCTTGCGAGCTAACCGCACGAATGCAAACTATGTTGCATTTAATTCAAACAATATTTATGTCATACTTGCCTAATCATAAAAATCGAAAAAGTCCTCCGCTCATTGATTTCTCTGTTAGACAAAAATAATCTTGGAAAATTGTGCGTGTTTCCAGAGGACGTTGCTGCACCCGCGTTTTTATTCTTCATCTGTGCATACTCGCAGTGCCCAAACATTATGTCTTCAGTTCTGACTGCAAAAGCACGAATTTCGTGCATTAAAAAACGCTTTGGCCAAAGGCGTGAGCACGCTGCAATTGCAATCAGATTGTTTGGGCAGTGCCACCAACAGCCATGTTAGCAAACTACCGAGTACCTCCGTGCACCCACACGACCTTCTGCGAACAGTTACTCCACACACGCCCATAACCGTGGGAAGAAAGGAAGTTAAATACGTTTTGACAAGTCTGAATTCTTTGTCCTTCATGCCTTTTCCTGTTTCCACACGTTTTCTATTGTTCGTCGCAGTTGCCTTGCGTGACACAGCACTACAATTTGTTGTTGCAAGTTAAGAACTTGGGTTGCTGCAAGAGCTGAACGCACAGAATTTCTGCTGCAGCAGTGCGTAACTTCTTAGTTTGACCGCGCACCTTAACTATGTAAGAAGTATGTGATGACTATGCAAAACACCATCTTGTTGAGTCAGTTGTGATTGCTCAACTTTGAGCTCATAAGTTTAGTTTCGATCAGTCACAAATTTATGTGAACTGCCGAAACTCTTTTCAAATCAATGGAAGTTGTTTAATTTGAAACCGTCGATCCGCTTGCGCTTCAGAGGTACGGGTTTGTGTGTGTCGTGAGGTAATCCCCAACGCGGTAAATTGCTGCCAGTTGTGAAGTATGCCATGATGAAGTAATTGTAGCGCTTAAAAATCAGGCTAACCTTCTTGTCGTCAAATACCGAGTGTTTGGTTGTATACATTCACATGACCTCTCTGGATATTAGGTTACAATTGTTAGTACCCGAAAATATTAGTCACTTGCCCTACCAATACGAATTTGCAAACCGTTTTCTATGACTTGAGCTTAATATTTGGTTCAGTTGCAGCTGGTATTTATCTTGAACAAATGAAACTCGTTTGCACACGTTTCTGTTTCTCGCCTTGCAAAGACACGAACTTTTCTCCGTCAGCATTTACCTGTGCAGAGCTTCAAAGTATACTCATTTACTCATCTGGTTTAACAACTCCTGCAACCGTTGGAAACGACTTAGAAAAACTTGGGTAGAAGAAATATTTGGGCTTGACCACCTGGTTTGTTAGACCGAGTGATAAACCTCGGACTCTGGGGCAAAGATATTTCCAAGTGTTCAGGACTTGTTTTGCACTTATGTATGAATTAGGGTTGCCGTCTCGCAACCTTCGGCTATGTCCAACCCGCGGGCCCCATGCGGCCCAGTCCAAGGTTTTGTGCGGCCCAGTTTAGGTATTCCGTGCAGTGTAAGTAGCCTACGTACTAACAACCTGCCTTATTTTGATAATCTCAAATTTGACATTTTTGATGCAGGTGGTCCCCAGTGGCACTTTATCACGTCTGTACTGCGTGCTAGGAGATTTCCATATGTCCACAAGCATCTTGGTGCAAAACTGTTTACTAGTTTTCTGATTTCTACCAAAGTTCCATTGGCACTAAACTTGCCTAAGAAACGACGCTTGCAGAGTACCGGGTTAAAGGTACGAAACAAGCGTTGCCATTGCAGTAGGTTCAAAGGCTTTCCGTACCTTTGCTTAAACTAAATGTAATTTGCTAAGATCAAAGTGAGCCATGCAATGTTCGGCCCTCATTAAAATGTCATTCAATGTGCGGCCCTGGTTAAGATAGTGACATAAATTGTGGCTCAGTAAGCAATTTCGGTTACACATAGCTGCCTAAGAGCAGGGTTCGGCAACCTGTGGTACGCGTGCCACAGTTGGCTCGCCAAGAAATTTCCAATGGCACCCAGAAGCTCCAAGTTTTACATATCAGTTTTGTTATCATCCAAAAGAAGTTTTACTGACCTTGACTTGCACAAAAATACGGATGTAGTTGGCACATTGAATGATTTGGAACCTTAAATCGGCACGCATTTTCCAAAAGGTTGCCCCTGCCTAAGAATACATATAGCTAAAACCCTTTATTCGCATAGTTTGCGTGAGCGTCGAAGAATTGCTTAAGGTGAAATACATGCGGCTAGGTCACGTAAAAAACAAAGTGTTTTGCACGCTCCGCCAAACTGACGCGTCATATATTTAACCGGAACAAATTCTGCAGAAATTTATGAACCCTGGTATTTCAGTATCGTAAACCTACTTTCGAGCAGTAGTCCATTTAATCGCGGCGTTGCCGTGCTCAGCACGAACTAGCCGTGGCGATTCACCATGACAGTTGTCTTTTTCAGCTTGTTTTTCTATCCAAGTGGCAGTAGAAATCCACAAGTGTTCAAAAGTAATATAGATTATTCGTGATAAAATACCAGGAGTAACAGTAGGATTCTATGCACTTAAGGTTTCGTTCTCAGTCACAAACGGGAGGAAGGGGTGCCAAATTAAACACAGAACTACTCATTAAAATAGGGCAGTAAAATCCACAGCTGTGTAAGAATTTACTACCGTAAGCAATGTGTTGAGATTTTCTGGAAAAGGGAAGTTCATGTGACAGCTAGGTTTTGTTTATGTGGGTTGAAGCTACTTAAATATACATTATTTGGAAAAGGCGAGGCAACAACAGCAAACTCCAAGAAAAAAGTGTAAATTACGCAAGGAAGTTTGCCAATTATTTTGAAACATGTGAGCCTCCAGTGGAACGACGCATAATAGGCAATGTTTCCTCTTAAGGTACACAAATTCGCTGTACCACCAGGCGCCACTGACGCAGTGAAATCACATTCTCGCACACTTGCAACATATCAAATTTAGTATCGTATAGGTTACCTACCGCATAGCCCTTTTATCGCTTGAAATGCTTCACTGGTTGTGTTTCTGCATGGTTGCGCAATTGCAAGCTCACTGAAACAAACAATTGCGCAGTGTTAAATTTTCTATGCTGGTCATAGGGTAACAAAGTTATTCAGGAGAGCAAAGATATTTAATCCTAATTCTTGTATTTTCCCAACTTTCTCTTGATTATCACATAAGATTCGCCTCAACTTTTTCCTTGAATGATCGCTGAACAGCATAATCCTTTTGAAGCACAAACTGCGTAGGTTTTGCGTTGTTTTGTAAGCAAATTTTGTGATATCGAAAAACCATTATGTGCGAAATGACGATGTTCACATTGTGGACGACAATTCTGCGGAAAATTGGTATTGTCAAGACACGACTTCTTAACGCCCTTTGTAAATTCATTTTGTAAACTTGCGGTATTACCTTTCGATTGTTGAATTATTTTCAGTAATAATCGTTTTTCATAGTTAGCAACTAGATTTTGTAGTGCAAAAGCGAATAAGCCCATTCAAGGGTTTGACAGCAATCGTAAGCCCAAATTAAACATTACCGCAACTTACTTAAAACATGATTGCCTCTATTTTCACTAGAATGTATTTGGTGCGCGCAGAGGCGAAGTTTCATTATCTGGGCCTTGGGCTATTTGAAATTGGGGGCCTTCTGGAAGGAATGTGACGACTGATGTCATACAAATTTAGTACTACACGTGCTCGCTACATTCACTGAACAAGTTGTTCCAATTCATAAACGTATTACTTTATTCTGAATTCCCTCGATATCAGGGACAACAACAGTCACAATGAAACTCACGAAAAAGGCAGCGGTGAAGTTATCTGACCACACTCACATTACATGTTTATTAAGTACCTCATTGGCCTTGTATAATCTGAAAAATGGATTCAGGCGTTTGGTTCCACACATACGTAGCAATAACCAGTTCTCAACGCCATAAAAAGAGAATGCTCATCGTCATTCACTGCAGACCTTCGCTCCCATTCTTCTGGAGATCTTTTGCTAGCTGCGTAGTAAAAACGTGCGTTGAACCAAAGCAAAAATACACAGTACAATACCAAGTTTTTTTGTACAGTACTATACCAAGTTTTTTTTAAGGATAACGTTAGGTGCACGGTATGGACCTGTAGAGACCCGATTTCTCTGATAGGGACCCGATTTTCTGATTCTAGGGACCTGATGATAATTTTCTCTGATCCTAGGGACCCGAATCGAGTCCCTAAAACACCTTAGAAAAACCCTGACTATACTAACATAAATGCAAACAGAAATGCTGGAAATTGTCCTTACTCCCAAAATTTTGGGGTTCCCCGAAATCGGTGTCCTTAGGCTTTAGCCTTTTTAGCCTAATGGCAGATCCGCGCCTGGGTACAGGACTGTAGTCACCGAAAATTTCTGGGGATGATTGGTTTCACCATTTGCGAATTTCTGAACTTTGGTCAAAGCTTTCAACAGCCATGCTGGGGGTAAAATTTTACTGACATAATTTGAACAATCAGTTTATAGTCCACGCATTTTTATTGAAGTGATGGTGTTGCCCGGCGAGCTTGGCGATATGCTTGTAATTTGTATCTTTGATATACAATTTTTATATCTTATTATAAATAACTGTTCAATAGTGAGAATCTCAGCCAATGGAGAGAGCATTGATATGTCGGATTACGCCAAAGTACGACTAAAGCGCCTGTTTTACAAGAGTGTCGTGATGGGCGTACGAGATCGCTTGCCAATGCATAGGCTGGCAAGGGAAGTATCTGAGCAGCAAGTTTTGGATTTTTTTAAGCAACAGGTTTAAAACTTCGTGATAAGTAATAGGTTTTCATGGAATTGGCAGTTTCGTATCAACAAAACCAATTTTCCATGTGGTTAATTGAAAGAAACACACATGGTGCTTAACACCCCAGTGCATTATGCCTTTTGCATTATCTTTCAATGTTTGATTTCATGTAAACTTACAATTGTACATCATTATCATAGCGTACGATCAAACTCTAAAATCAACTATCACATAATATTTTTTGCAGTAAATGAAATAGTACTTAGTGAAGCTCGTTTGTTTTTTTCAGATGTGATTTTTTCCATTCTAATTTTCTTTAACAAAATCAGAAATCAGATTTCTATTGAGTACTTGTGCACAGGGGCGCACGCAGGGGGGGCTGAGGGCAGTGGCGTAGCCAGCCGAAAAATTTGGTTGGGGCCAAAAAATTTGGGGGAGGCCAAAATGCTTGATTTTAGGCGAATAACACTAGTTCGTTTAGAAAAACGCCCCTCAAAGCACAAAATGGCTATATTTTCTAAAAATTAGGGGGGTCATGGCCCCTTTTGTCCCCCCTGGCTACGCCTATGGCTGAGGGGGCTAGAGCCACCCCTAACGGAAATCGCCTAAAAACAAATTTGTTGCTGACATTTGTTAAAACACAAAACAATTCCGCACATGCATACATGGCTATATAAAGATTTCGATTATAACAAATGGTGTAGTGATCTGTTACCTTGTTACGTTACGAGTGTTACACTTCAACTGCAATAAGCAAATCGTGCTAAGACTATAGGAAACCCTCGCTGAAT
>JGI24021J15306_10000391_pt1 | contig 31990 bp, 17 predicted proteins | sample Ectturendosymbi1_FD_15306 | JGI IMG/M metagenome (IMG submission 15306)
TTTAGCAGCAGGGGGGTCAAAAACCAGAAGAGGGGGCCACATTTTTAAAATACAATATTGGATGTATGCAGCAACCGGTGGGCCAAACGTGAAATGGGGGGGCACCGATTCCAAATGGGGGGCCGGGCACCACTGGCCCCCNCGCTGGCGACGTCCCTGCTTGTGATTAGAGTTCTACGCACTTGTCAAAACCTGAGAACAACCAAATTTTCTTCTTTTTGCTCCTGATTGTTGAAAAACAAAGGTAGAAAATACGGAATTTCAAAAAACATTTTTGAACAACTTACTGAAATCTTAAAAGACTTGCCCTAAGTTTGTTATACTTACAGGCCGATTTTTCTCAAACCTTTTGGTTGAGGGAGGACGATCGCCCTGCCTGCTCTGCTTCATGCTGTCGCTGTTATCGAGTTGCATCAGGTTGTCTACCTTGTAATGTTATTACGAAGGTTTGTGCTTTCTTCTAAGATTTCAGAAACACATTCTGGTGTTCCTTTCCATCCAACCAATATTCTATTCGCACATGTCCAAATGAAACGCTTCGTCTCTAACTAGTTCACGGCGAGGGGGCTCCTTTCCTTTGAACGTCATTGTTTTAGTCTCAATTTGCTCAAGCATCAAAATGAGCTGCTTACAGGTTTTCTTTTCAAAGATACCATTGAAAAACAAGCAGGTACAATAAAATAGATGCGGCGTATGTCTTCAATTAACGTTTCTGATCCTAACGTGTGGGTTTGATTGATTTTTGGGTTGTTTTTTAAAAATGTTCTTGTTATGTATAATGTGTAACACTCTCTCCACGTTTTCTGGCTGCTTGGTAGATATTCATTTTCTAAGGATTTCTTGATGTTGTTGTCATTTCTCGAAATGAATGAAGTCAACCAAAAGTAATTGATTCTCTGAACTGTTTTAATCAAATTTTTTCACACACTATTCAGAAAACTATTTCCATAAATTTCAATGCTACCAAGTATTTCGTTGTGTCTCCCAGCTGAATGTCTTTGTTAAGGATGTTGTCTTATATAGCTTGAAGTCTTATATAGCAGATTTTTTGTTGTTTATTCACTGCCGTAATTCTGTGAAAATAAAAGTTGATCGTAGTACTTCTGAAAAGTGGAAAATGTGGTTGAAGGTCACATCCTTGCAACAAAAACTATTATTGAAAACAAGCCGACTACACTGTACAATGGCTTCGCCGATCGATTTAGTTTTGGCGTTTAATCAGGGTTATCTGTGCCTGCTTCACTTGCGTTTGGCTCGCCTAACATGAAAAAACGAGTTATGCTTGAAAGGTCTTGTAATCAGTGACTCCTTTTTTCAGAGCTTGATCAAGAAGGGAAGAGATTTTATAAACTCCTCAAAATCTGATTGAAAAAGGGTAAACCTTTCCACACCAAAATTACGCATGCGCAGATGTCAGAGCTTTTGATCTCGCGCGGCGCACAGAGCTCATGAAAATGCTCGCTTATGGCCACAACACACTAGGCGCCGCTCGTCGCATGCACTTGGTCGTCTACAAGGCGCGGCATAAATCAGTCAAGGGCGAGCCGATGGTATACACTGCACGCTCTGGTCGCGTGGCCGACGTAACCCTGATACGATCATTACAACCTCATTAAAAGGTCTAAAAGTTCACGGCAGTCGCCATCGGCCAGTCGCCTTCTCGCGCGAAAAAGGTTTGAATTCCGCCAGGAACCGCTGGCAAAATTAATGCGTCTAAATACGAGCTGAGCTGCAGATTACCGCGATGAGGAAAACAAACATAATGCCGGTATAAAAATTGATAATAAATCTGAAAAGCAGCAGTGGATGAGTCCGCGAAGTCGTGTCTCTTCAGAAGCAGCGAGCGTGGTGTCATTATGATGTTTTCATACAGATAATTTGGGAATAAGAAAGCAAACGACAAGCAAAATCATTCTGAAACGGGAGTTGGCTGTCTGAGGACACTCTTGCTTTAAGCATATCATCAAAAAACAGCAGGCGAGCGGGTGTTTTTTCTGGGGCTACTTGACCAAGATGTTATCACCAAGAGATTTGTATAAACTTTCCACACAATCATGTGATCTACAACGTGATAAAATACCTAACTTCGCCGGTGAATCAGGGCACTTCGGAAAAATCCACAAAGTGCTCGGTCTCCTCCAACATAGCAAATAAGCGGCTGCTCCTTGTGCCATTGATTCAATGCAATGTTGTATCGTTTTCTACATACGTAGCGTCTCCAGTAGGTGGTGAAGGGTGAAAAACTGTCTTTAGCATTATTAGCGCAGTGCCTGAATATTGTGGACCTTGTTAGATCAAATGGTATAAAGCCAGTTTTGTTGCTTAAAGAGGGTGAGCAATGCATTTACAACTGCGACAAATAAATAGAAACGGACAGTGATCCTGATCGAAGTGTGACAGGAAGGATGGTTCTGCAAAAATGGAGAAAATATCAGACTTTTCCAGAAGCCCGCATCATTTTATCACTCGCTGGCTTCCGCTTTTCCAACTGAAACGCTTGTGTATACGTCATCCATAGTTTTGTGAGAGCTGCTGAAATTGTGCAAAAATTTCCTAATCCCGAACAACTGATGGCCTAAATAACAACAGGAACTACGGGTTGAGGAAGATAATACAACACGACTTGACAAATGTCGTTTGGGCCCTTGGGTCACCAAGCCACTGTATGCTTGATTCATGCGCCTTCTCAGACATTTGATTTTCTTCTGATATGCTAGGGTTTTTACTATTTCTATCATTTTTCCTAAGGTGGTTGCTAGGCCTGAAGTTTTGGCTCTGAAAAACTCAATCCTTAAATGCTCGTACAGTTTCTTTCTGTGCCAAAAATCCAATTAAGCCTAAAAATCGATATTCTGGCACCAAGCGAAGATCAAAGACCCAGTTTTTCAACGAAGCAATCCACGATGTGTCATAACCAGATTAAAGTTACTATGTAGCTCGCTTAACTCGAGCGACCATGCAGACAGACAGTATTCAGACAAGATAAAGCGATAGTGAGAGCGTCAACTTAAGTTATGACGAAACGATACTGAAACACTGAAACTCAGCCTCACTTTGAAAGCTTGCTGTAGCTCAGTCTTAAATAATACTGTTTTTAGTTCGTCACTGAACAAAGAGTGCATCACGGTTTCTTACATTTCAGCGCTTTTTCATTTGCTAAAGAAGCGTGGCAATCACCGAGATATTAAAATATTTATGAACAAATGAGCCATACTTGTAATTTGGATATTTCAGCTTGCGCTGGCTTATTTGTAATTGAACCTTACGTCAACATTCTCCATCAAGGCAATTAGGAAAATTTCTAATTTTGTGCTTTGAAACAAACCGCCCGAGATAAGATCCAGCAAAAGATGGATTATACTTTAATTCTGACGAAAGTGATTTAATTTTGCGGTTACCATGATGGTGTTTTTTACATGGGCAGAGAAGTTATATGTAGACCTTGTAGTTAAATCTGTTAGTTAAACTTTTTGCATTCGTGGTCTTGGTAGAACAGAACATTGATATTTTTGAAGGGTTTTATGTGCTTCAGTTTCAAGGAGTGATAAAAATGACTGACACCACTTTTATCAAGCAAAAATTACAAAACGGGTATAAAGAGCACAGAAATTCATTAAAGCGTCTTTTGCTTGTTCACCCTACCAGCATGAAGCTTTGGATGCTTGATCGATATTTGTCTTTTTCTAGTACGGAAAATAAACTATACTTTTCAAGAAACGGCAGCTCGCCTTTTCAATTTTCTATCAAAAAATCGCCAAGCTTTTTAAAATTCCCAACTGGTTGCACAGCCTGTTTAAACATCATTTTTTCGACTTCTGGGATTGGGACTCCTACCCAGATTTCACATAAACACAGCGCGAGTGACTGCGAGTTGAACAAACAACTGAAATTTCATCAGAATGCAGTGAGTAAACCAGACATAGATTTGAAAACAATTAACGTAATTTGACTTTGCTTCTTTGTATCACAAAATTGGTGTAGATTTTCTTGAAAAAAGATACTTTTCAGGTGGTAAAATAGCATTGGTGTTTCCCATCCCATGTCTGCACGTGCTGAAATCATGAAAAAACGTATTTCTAAGCTGGCCTAAGATGCGCCCACAGTAGCGAAGGCTGTGGGTCAGGACTCGTTAAATTGATGCAACCCAAAAAAATTCAAGATGCACCATTTGCAACTATGCATGTTTCATTTAAAAATACTTACTGATTCCATTTCAAGTCATGTGAAAATATTTATCGCACACAACAAAAGCAAGTTTTAGTTATCTAACATCCACCTGATGTGATAGAGAGTCGTTCTGGCACAAGATGCTCAATCGTCGCCAGGATCAACACAGTCGTGTGAGTTGATGTGTCGGGATAACAATTTCCCTTATCGCTGAGAGCGCAGAATCCGCCAAAAGATGAATATCAATCAGTAAATCAGCACTTGCTCAACAGCGCAGTTGGCCATTCTCGTTGGGACGGACGCGCTGCAGCGAAAGAAAAGCATTACGGGCACCCGGAGTTTATGATGGAAAACTGAAGACCGCTGCCCGTGGCTGCTTATCAGATTTGACCTTAAGCATGCAGAGCTTTAATAAATAGATAAGTGTGCTTGATTTTTTTGATAATGAAGCCCTTGAGAGACGCGAATAGCTAGTTGGTTGGATTCGAAAGTGACGGAACGCTCCCGTAAGACATGAATAGTGCTGGTCGGTGCAATCTCAGTGAACAGCTTATCCCGTTCATAAACTGTGTTCCGAGTTTTTCCTGGTAAAATTATCATACAAAGTTACGGCAGAGACACTGCTTCGCTAACGTGTTTTGATATACGAATCTAATTATATCTTTCGCCGAGCGTACCATGACAGCATTTGATACCATTTGGGAAAAGGAGACCTCGATAAGGAAACGCGACACAGAGTATACCATCAATCTGTGAAACATAACGACAGGACTCTTTTATCTTTTGCGACCTGGAAAAAGATGAACAGCATAGCCTTTGATTTCAGCGGCAAAATTGCAAGTTTTTAAAATTTCCTGCCCGGAATTTCTGAAAGGATCGCTGCTTTAAAACGTATCTTAAAAATCTTGTTTTAGTTTTCTTAACGTGACCAGGTTGACTCTTAAACATTGAATTTTGGCCGTTTTGAAACGGCATTTATTTGTACGCAAGCACCACTGAGGCTGCATGCATGGTTTACGTGATATGGTTTATCTAACCTACCTACATCACCTGACGCGATATAAAATGGCCGCTGTAAGATTTGTGTCCGTTTCTTATCGAGCAGGTGTTTGAATGGATGTTCAAAGTAATTCATTTAAAGTGCACATTCTTGTTAATCTTAGTCGGGTTATTATCAGGCATTGCAATCGGTGACGGCTCGAGAACCGACCTCATTTAAGTTTCACAAAAGGAGTAATAAAAACGTAAAAAACGCAACACTCAAACGAAAATAAGTTGCGCAATTCACTGCATAGAAAAAAGTTTGAGGGGAAGTACAGTACAACTTTTTGTTGACAAGTCCTGTTTTATAATGAAAACAAATGATTGCTTACAAAAAAGTAATTAGGTATTTGCAGGTTCCAATAATGTCACTTCATGAGCGTTTGAAAAGCTTAAATGTTTACAAGCAGCTTCGAAAGAATTCAAAACATTGGCCAAACTCCATTCAATAACAAAAACGTGACTGCTGGAATCTCTACACAATTTTTATACAATTCTTTGATTTTTGGCAGTGTCCAAAGTCAAAGAATCCTTTTTTCAATTTAGCTTTTCTATCATTATCACTTAATCTCAGTTGTGAGTGTATTGCTACAATACGCGCCCATCTTCGAGAGATACTGTAGACACAGTGTCGCAGGTGTCACAGATTGTATTCGTTCTTACTCGTGGCAAAAACACAGTCACTTGAGCATAAGCGAGACTAATATCAAAGGCTACAAAAATACGTGCTTACTTCGTCGAAGTCGACGTTTGCTTTGAATACCACATGTGCCGGCAATGGTTATGTGTCAATCGATATCTTGTCCTCTGTGGTCGATATCCCGATCTGTGAGCAAGCAAAGTTCTTTTAGTTAAATCAGCTTTATCTTGATGATCACATGACCAGGGCTACCATCGATCTAGAACCAAAAATAAGGACGGCTGAGGAAAGTTTGATTCTATTACCGAAAATGAAACAATTGTTTCTGTTTGCACGACTAACGTCAAATCATTTTTCGGCCTATTTATCTCCAGGAATCATTTGCTTTCGCAATTTGATACCCTTGTGTTTGCATTCAAAATTCACTTAAAATTGGCACAGAAAACGTTTTTTTTCTTGCTTATTTCTTGAATTAATTAGCAAATGCTAAACCTTCGCTACAAAATCAGCTTTCCTCAGAATCCTAACCAGAGTAGACAGCTTACAGTGCTCACAATGCCTGATAGTGCGTTACATGTCTGTGGTGCAAGATTAAACTACTTTGATGACGTTGCAAAACCTTGATTACAAAATGTTTACGATGAGATAGGAATGGTCTGTGTGTCTATCAGATATTGCTTATTTAAAACTGTTACGGTACAGAAAATAAGAAAAAATTAGGACGCAAGTCACAAACAAGGACATTTCTTAGAAATAAGGATGGTGATAGTTGCCAAGACGTAGTACTTCAAAACAAGGACCAATCTTAGAAATAAGGACGGTAGGGTAGCCCTGTCACATGACACGTATGCATTCTAGATGATTTTTCCCTGGTATACTGTAACATTAAATTGACTTCTTTTTAACCTTCTGCAAAATAATCTTATGCATTTTCATCAAATATACGTCAGCTGTTTGCACCGAACCTCCATCATTGATTAGCGCCTAGCGAAGATCGTAACCAGTGTACATGCAGAGGGTCTTTCGATCTGAATGGCATGTGTGCTAACCTGTTAGTTCCTTTCACGTTTACACAGCAAGAAATGTTGGTTGTGTTTTTGTCTTGCTTTTTGCAAAGTTTAGGAAAGTTGAAAACGAAAATTGCTTACACAAGAGAAAGCTCTAACGTTCCTTTACAATAGAATTTGCTTTTGTTCTCGTAGCTATATTGTTTTTTTTCAAAGCCTCGGAACAAAAATCTAGCCCAGAAAGTGACGTGACCACAATCAGGGACAACCCGTGCGGTGCCTTCCTATTGATCCAAGTCCAACGCGTTAGAAATCACAAAAGCCTTTTGTGTCGCGAACGTGCCCTATCTTCGGACAAGCGCAGGAAGACCATCGCCGCCCATTGCGTGCCCCTGAAATTCCGGCGTCGATTGTCCCTAACTGATTACTGCACAGCGCTAATCAAAAGCCCTCGGGCTCAAGGCTCACGCGCCCCTGTTTGCCGAGCGGAGATAAAACGACGAGAAGACTCGCGATGTTTGCGCGCTGCTAACTGGACGACGCCCTTGCGGTTTTGACGCGCCGCCAGCGAGGGCTGGAGGTGGTCGCGCGACAAACTTGCGTGTGGAGGCAGGTGGAAGGCGTACGAACGAAGCAGGTGATGCGGCACAACTGCTGCAGTGATATGACAATGGGTTGGGAATTTATGATCGTGCTTTGTATGCCTTTGCTCGCGGCGATTGCTGTTGCTTCGCTTTGCTCGGTGCTCGAACTGCTTAGGAAACTTTTTGTGTCTTCTTAACCCGTGACTAACGCGACACTGCACATGCTCAGCACCACAAGCAGGGCCCTGTTCAGAAGCTGTGTTCAATTGAAAACATCCTGATTAAAAAATGCAACAGCTAATTTTCTATCAGTAAAATCAGTACTTTTTGTACGAGCAATAGCTCTTGTTCCGTTTCAGCGCAAATTAGATTCAATAGATCACAGAAAGCAAGGACCCTGACGTTATTAAATCAAACTGTAGGTTTTATTGGCAAACGTGGAAAGAGCAAACGCTATGATGTTTATCTCCGCCTCTGCACCAGGACAAAGAATAATATTCGTTTAAGCGTAAGCGCCAAGTCACGCAAAGAACGTGGGTGCAAGTGGTAAGACGGTAAATTCCCAAAAGTGCGAAGCTTGTAGTTAACTGAAGATTGTTTTGTGAAAAGACGGAAGCTGGACAAGGCCAGCTGTAGAAAACTTGCTTGAAAACGTTCTTTTAAACATTAAAAACTCTTCATAAAGGAATGAAAAACTCTTCATAAAGGAACATAAAAATGACATCCTTCTACAAAGAAAACAGACGTTAGCCAGCCATCATTAATTACTGGAAGCTGTACCTTCATCAGCGAATAAATTGCACATTACTGTATTATCATAATCGTGCAAGACGGGTGCAGGGTAGAGTTGCACCGCCTCACCTTACAAGTTTGCAAATATTGGGCAAAAGCTGGTAAAAACCGAGCAAAAGTTTCTGAAGAATTTTAAAAATTATTTTACATATCTGACCGATTAACACATTTCTCACATTTTTGAAAAAATGGAGAAAATTTGAAATTATCATAATTGCTTACTGTTCTTGAAAAGTGCGTGCGACTGTACTTCGCAACTTGTTTTGTCAGTTTGAAACAAAATTGGGCAAAATTGTTTTAAAACTTATGACGAAAGTCATGGCGTACTTAGCCTTATCAATAATGTTGACATATCAAACATCTTTAATGATTTTTTACAATAAGAAAAACAAAGCCGTTAATTTTCTAGTTACTTTTCTAGCTAGTACGCAAGAAAGTAAATCAGAGACTTTACATAAAGTTTTCAAACAAAATTGGGCAGGTTTTGAAACAACCGGGCATAAAAATTTCGAGATAGTTCAATTTATTTCAAATATGCGAGGAGACGCAATAGTTTTGATGATTTCTGCACATGTCCCCATCTCCCAAACAGAAAGGATATTTGTGACGTCTCTGGTTTTCACAAATTACACATTTTTCTTAGGTTATTTTAATTCTAGTTAACTGTGCAGTTGTCTTTCTGAACTGTTGCTTGGTAATTACACAGTTTGATCACATTACAGTAAGGGTCTGTCTTTCTCTTTGAATAGGATTACGAAACATCTTAGAGCACCATTTGTAGTTTCATTCCACCTTTTCAACACAAGGCATGAACAGTTTTTAAGTTGTAAAAGTAAGAAAACTTTCTGGTAAACAAGCGGCCAGATTTTACTGGCTGCATAAAATTAGTATTTGTATTATGTCGTAATGAGTGTGGAGAATTTACAGTAAAGCGGCTTTACCTTTGATCAGTGTTGCTCAGCAGTGGCGTATCTAGGGTATGGCAAGCATGGCACGTGCCATGGGAGCGCACTTTGAAGGGGGCGCAAAAATTGCCTGGCAAAAATTAAAAATTTTATTTGCAGTTTGTTAAACCCCTATTTTGCGCCCCATACAACCATAAACTGCAAAACTACATCAACGCAGCGCACCCGCATCTAATATTTTAAGTCGGGCATGTCGCGCCAGCACTACCAAGGATTATGACAAAACTGTCGAATTGTGACATAACACGACGGTCAGGCATTGTGATTGAACAAGAACGTTCGCTTGCCATATCTACGAGACATCGTCCTTCTCACGCTATAAGAAAGGATAAGTCAGCCCGTACTACTGCATTTCAAGCAAGACGATATTAGTTAGAACCTGGTTGAGATGAGTTTAAGTCTGTGGCTGTGAGAATCTGACTGTCTCATATTTAATATTTAAATTATTAGAAAGGGCGCACATTTAAACTTTGCCATGGGCGACACTTTGCATTAGATACGCCACTGTTGTTCAGTGATGTATTTTTGGGATCTTGAACAGTGGTTATGTAAGGTTAATCGCAAACCTTTTTTTGCCTGTTGGCGGCTGAACAAATGTTCAACCTGATCTTGTGTATACCCGTGAAAAGGTGACATATGATACAGTTGCGTGCCCCCTCAAGGCTTGAACCCTACACCCGTTTATCGTGTTGAAAGACACTAGTATCAAGTCTTGTTGTTTCTTGCTAATTGCAAGTAATTTAGCACTTTTTTCTTTTTTCGGGGAAAAATCCGGAAAGTCGGGCAAAGATTTCGCACCCCAAATCCTTGTATTCCCTTACGACTATGATTATAAAATACAATCCTCTAAAATTTGAGGAATCTAATTTTACCGAGGATGTTCCCTTCAATGTTTTTTAGCCTCTGGTAGTAACTTCATCCCATACAAATTTCGTGGTTTTTCATTTTGCAGTCCTGTATACCGGTCACTTAGAAAAACCTTGTTTAGCAAACGACATTCAAGCTGTTCTACTAGCAAGCACAAGAACCGCACACGTTCAGGTTCGTCGCAGCGCGATCCTGCCGACTTCGTCGCCGGATCCGTATCGAATCGAATAGAATTGTAACCGGATCATGTCACTACACATCAAACACGTTTGTTGCGCCTGGTCGATACAACTTTTCGTAACTTGATTTTCTGCCTCAAATTTGTTTGTTGTTTGTGTTAAACTTCAGGAAAGTCTATAGAGAATGCAATTTTCAGCATTGGGCTGGGCGTGGTTGTCCAGCATTAATTTTCATGAGATGCTGTTTGACGGAATCTCAACTCTTTGCGTATGTGAAGTAACCTATTGTAAATTGTAAAAAGAGTTGCGTTTTCGTACTACGACTTTTCTAATAATTTTTGGATCAGGAAAAGAAATTGGATTCATTTCGAATGTATTTGATTTAGTGCTGCTGCGACACAGGTCTACTTGCAAAATTCTGTATTTTGTCAATTGTCCATCTTCGCAATGAAATATAGAATAATAAAAAAACAGTAACCAGGCAAGTGTAAATAATCCAGACCGCCTCACAGCTTGAATTGCATCTACTAAAAGATATTATAGTAAATTTACGACAATTTGATAAAAGAGTTACCTGAAGTTTGGCTAAAATTAGAATTTTTTTGTGTTTTTTATTTTTGGGGAGACAGCTTCAAATAATATCAATATTTTCAGTTTGTGTGTAGTTGCTGATTGGTGGTCCCACTAAATAAATATAAGCTACGCCATACAGTTTACTACGACCGTTCTGACAGAAACACATCCAGATTCGATAAAAGCTTCAAACGTACAGTGAACTTAGAGCAGTGAAACCGTTCCCGGGATAAACGCTCTTTGAAGCTTCGGTTTCACAAACCTTTCCGTCTTTTTCAAAGTGTATTACTTTAGTTTTACTTGAAACAAGAAAATCATAATAGATTAACAGCATCATTTGTAGGGAACGATAGAGTTAACATTTTTAATTCAACTTGCATGGTATTTACTCAGAGATGTCCAAAGAAAGCTTGAAGGACATATTTAGCCGTAAAATATAATCAACAAAAAATTTTGTGATGACGATTTGCTTGAAGGCATTCAGTGACATCTAAAAATATAAATAAACAAAGCTTTTAGTAGGTACATGTTTGGTTACCAACAGTGATGATCCCATTTGCAAGTACAGTACTTTCTTTATTCTTCAGATACACGACAATTAATAGATTCAAAAATTTTGGCTCTCGTTTATAAACGCTGATTGATTGTTGTGACACCTCTGCGATTTGCTCGTGAACTGTAAAAGCGTGTATTTATAGATTTGGAATTAGATTTTTGGAATGCAGCAATTGTTGCTCCACGGCAGTTTTGCACCTACAGAACTGATGACAAGAACACAGCGATTTATCTGAACCGAATGTCATCTGCTGCTAAATTCACGTAAATAAGCCGGAATAAGGTGTTACCATTTCAGCCTTCCCTTTCAGAAGGAAAATACTGGTAGCACAGTAAACACTATAGTCTTACTAAACAGACATTGCCTGCAACCAGCTCTGCAGAAAAAAAGCTGGCAATCATTGCAGTGTTTATTGTCGACCTAGATGAGGAAATAACGGAGATTATATTGCATGATGTTAATCAAAAATTCATAAGCATGGGCGTCGGACAAGGAGGGCAGGGGGGCCTTGTCCACCTTGGATTTTAAAATTTGACATCTTCCTATTAAATTTTCAGAAAAAAAGTTGTTTCCCTAATTTCGAGTGGGTAAAATAAAATTTCATCACTTTTGGTTCACCCTGGAAAAACCCATTATTGCCCCCATGGAAAAATCCTTCCGACGCCCATGTTCATAAGAACCCAGTGTTAACAGTTTTATTTGTTGTAAATTTTGAAGTGCTTTTCAGCACTTTAATTTAATTTGATTTTCTAGTGAAGACCTCCAAAACTAACTTTTAATCAAACAAACTCGGTGTAGTTTCAAATCAGAATAAAACATTGCATCGCAACATACAAGATGTATTTGCACGTCCTCTGCTAATCACACACTTTTGCCTTTTTATACGTTGTTTTTGGCCGATTAGTGCAACATAGGTTGGCGAGATTTTGTGTCGGAGATGTGTCCAACAATAAATTACTTCTGGCTTTGCTATAGTGTCTGTACAGAGTGTTGTTCATCTTGCAAATATGACCAGTTGATAACACTAATAATATTTAATATTTGAGAGCAACTATAAAAATCAAGCTAACCATGAAAAGTATTGATACAAACATCAGAGAAGCTGATTTGTCAGCACTAGTTTCCCAAATCACTTCAACCAACATTCCTATCTTTAATGAGTTTGGTAAAGTTCGGCGTGGTCGGTTCAGAACGTACAACAAACCATTAGTAAGATTTCACCGTGTGTGACCGTGATCAAATCTTCGAAGGTGTGGAGAAAACAAAATAAATTTGCAGCCCCACATAAGACGAGACGCCATTAGTGCGATTGGCGATCAAAAAAAGCTCTTTTGCCCGACTGCAAGACAGTTTTGAGACAATATTCCCCTGAGGATGAAAAGGCAGCTTGCTACAGAAAGCTAAAGATATTATTTGCGCCTAACACTTGCTTTCCAATTTTTCGAAATGTTTAATACGACATAGCTCTTTGCAGCTTTCATTTTTTGGTTTTAACATCTTCGTCCGCGTGAAAAAACATGCGCGTTTCTCACGTGTTAGTTGCATTCCCATGTTACCCAAAGCATGAGGGTTGGAATTAACGTCTGTGAAAGGTTTACTCGTTGTGCTTACTTCACCATTTTTGTGGAAAAAAAAACAGTGAAACTTTATCATTTTCGGTCTCACAGCTTCGATATGGCGAATCTCTGTCGTGACGACGAAACTAAAGAAATATCCAGCTTTTCTATTAACTATTAACTATTTCGCATCTGTTCATAAGATACTTCCTGTTGATATTTCCATGTGACAGCCAGCAGAAGACTTGAAAAATGCTGCAAAATTGAAACGTTGGGATTTTTTCAAAGGTTATACTAAGTACTGAATGATGGTTCTTCGTGGTTCTAGCATATTTAAGCTACTGCCCACACACGAACCTTCATTCCATTAATTCATTTTCTTACCCACTTTTCCTCTGGGGAGGGGCACAGGGGAAGCAGTCCTAGGAGGACTCGAAACACCTCACGGTTGTCAGCAATCTCAGATAATTGTCGTGTCTCTACATCAACGGGACCAAGAAAGGTCGGAGATGTAGTCACGCCACCTGGTCCTTGTTGGACGATCTCTGAGTACCTTTCCTGTGGTTGTAGCCAGCAGGATTTGCTCCTCCAACATTTCCTGGGACATTTTAGACACATGGCCAAAGGAAACGTAGCTGAAAGCTCTCGATTCGGAGAAGTGGTTCGACGTCCAGGGCTTTTCAGATTTCACAATTGGCACTTTGTCGCGCAGTGTCACACCGTGAATTCTACGCACAAATCCCACACATGAGCCTGCTTCACCAAACAAGTTTTCTCCACTACACCTACACGTTCACTTGTAACAGTGTCTTTCCTACTGATATATTGCTAAGGTTTCCGCAAAGCGATCTCTGTCAATAAAATTATACAAAAGCATCCACTTGTAAACTGCAACCCAACATTTGTGGAAAGTTTTTGTTGTAAAATGACTCACTGTTTGATGCTGCTATACGAAAATGAAATTGCAACATTTTACTAACGTTTTACGGCAGACTGATGAAAGGCTGCCTCTAACAGCAACTGTGGTTTAGATTTTATATGAGATGACTCATCCAACTGTTGAAGTCAATTGTATGGGCAGTGTTTTGTCAAACTATCGCTCTGATTTTGAGCGTCACGTTTATCAAAGCGTTTTCTTACGTTTTTGTGGAGATGCTGCATACGTTTAAGTTCTCTGATGTTCGAATTAAAACAACGAAACAGAGACTGAGCACCTTAGGCAGGTGATTCTAAGATTTCAAGTGACTGCTGTACTCAATCAGTAAACATCGTGCTTATGACTGGCTTGAGTCGATAGCAAATCTAGTTTAAATAACGGCATAGTTGTTGATTTTATCTTTCAGTGCAATTCACCTTTCACGTTTATTGATATCAGTGAAGGTGGTTTGTCTTTAACGTTTGGCAAACACATTGGATCAGATATCTTGGAAAAAATCGTACATAGCAAGCGCAGGTCGTAATCACAGCAGTCGCTGCAAATGACAAGATAAACGTTTCCATTGCTGCTCACGTCTTCGCATTTGCTTTCGAAGTTTTATCTTCTTAATAAATCAGTGACTGCTGAAACACACGGAGATGATGACTTGATTGATGATCTGCATTCTTGACGGAACCATATTTTCACTGGTCTTTCCCAATGGTTGGAATGTGATTTTATAAGCAATATCACTTGAGTTGCTCACACCTACTTTGGACCAGTCACCTTCAGCAGCGGATTATCTGAACAATATATCGTGATATTTTTATTAAAAAAAGAATAAACGAGAATCTTGTTGTTGGTCATCAAAAGGTCACCAGACCCTTTGCAGAGTTTTTAAGACTGCCTTCCCATGCTCTTTGTGGAGCTCTTGAATTTTAGTTTCAGACAAAAGCTTGAGAGCTTTATCAACAAAAATTCGGAACTTCTGTTTGTTTTTGGCAGCAACTGAAGAGAAGAAAACAGCTAATGGGAGATGCGCACTCAGCTTGGTCTGAGAAGTCACTGGCAAATGATAACAGACCTTGTTATTTCAACAGACGTTTTACGAAATATACTTTTACAATCGTTTTTCATCAATAGTGAACTCAAACGGCAATGGCTATCGCTGCGCAAAGCTGACTTGAGCCCCGCCAGAATAGTTTCTACGAACTTTCACTTGGCGCAAGACCGCTTGACCTTTGCTGAAGCATCGGCTCGGGGTGACTGGGGTCTTAAAGGTTCAACACGGCCTGGATGTGTCTGTCCTACGATTTTCGTCATAGACGTTTGTTTCCAACTGAGTTTATTGACAAAGAAATTCACGACACGCGCGCTCCTTTTTACGATGACCACCCATCGAGCGAAAAATTACCCGAACAAATAAACACTGCATGGTGTGCCACAGCAAGGTAATGTTGCACCAAGTTGAGGCCAGATCTGAGGTACGATGGGTGAGCGTCCATGGAGCGATGCGTATCCGCTCTGGATCCAATTTTCAGTTGGTAATGCGGTAAAATATGAAAGTCGATACACCGGCGCTTTCATGATATGCTCTTGATTCTCACCCTCACAGCACATTACACGGGGATTGGTTGCTCAAAGAAGCAGTTGAGGTAACAGTAGCCACTTCGCGTGCAGTCCATCCAGATGTTCAAAAAGGCAATTGCAGGAGCGAGCAGGTAAAAGGGCTTATCTGTCCAGTTTCAGAGTGCTGTGGACTGTCTGCTATGCACTTAGACCGGATTAAGTTGAGAGGTGAATTGTTTCGAGCATCGAATGTCACTCAGCCCAGCAGTGCACGTGCTACACACAGCGACGAAAAAGCGAAAGTGACCGTGGTACGAAACTCTTGACCGGGAAAACGCTAAATAATAAACTCGTGGATCGATTTGAAAGAGTCTGTGTCACATCACGGTAAACGTAAAAATCGGAAAGATCTTGACTGGAACAAAACCAGGCTTTTGCAATTCTTACATAAAATATTAAACAAAACAATTAAGCTCAGGGGTACATTGTTGTTTTCTCATTTTGCTATTAACTAATTTTCGAGATTTTATGTAGTAAATAATGTTGAGACTATCACGTTTTTCAATGCAACTAAAAACTTTTTGTTGTACTCTTTTAATGGCCTTAAACACACGAAAAATAAACAAGTCCAGATTCCAGAAAACCAAACAAAGCAAGAAAAAACAAACAGTATTTCACTGCAGAGCCACACTGCAAAATTATATTCACATTAGACGAGTTTTCACAAAATACTAAGCCAAATTTAATGTGCCAAGTCCTATTGTAGGACTCTGTTACAGATGGGTTTCGGTCCGTGGACAATTTTACATTAGTAACGAAATTATTCCATGGAGTAAAACGTCAACGGATATAAATAAATACAAGTAATCAAAAATTTTTCTCGAAGCACAATAGTTTTGCAGACTTACGGCATCCAACTTCCGGGTTTCATTTTTTAAGGTTGTGGCCGCAATGTCAAAATTCCAGGATCTTCAGAGTCGAGCGATCGTCGTGGATGCAATAGGGTAACTGAATGAAGGCCTATGCTTGTTTGATTGACGGCCTAACTTTTCTTAAAAACCAAAATTATCAGGTTAAAAATTCTACCCTTGAACTGAAGTGGTCAAACTTCATGGATTTTGATGTAGTGGGAGATGTAGTTCTTATTGTATTAGTGAAAATGCTTTTGTTTTCATTATAGCATTTTTGTTTTCATTGATTTACATTAGATGGCTCCTAGTCTCTCGAACTAGTGCAAAACAAAATCTATTTCCAGGGAAAAATATTCAGGAATAGCTTTAACGTTTGATTCCAACGCAAATTCCAAGATACAAATAAAGAAACACCCATCTAAGACCATACTTGCTACGATGGCGTTTATTAAACAGGGTTTCAGTTTCAAGACGCCAGAGAGCGGCGCCATGTCAGGGACATTGCCCTCTGAACTTTCAAAAGGGGTTCAACGGGGGCGGAGGTAGCTTTTCATGACAGTATCATAAGTAATTTAATGGTCTCCACCACGGCTATGGGTGTCCGCCAGAGCAGAAGTCAAGTGCTGCTTTTTTAATTCACCATTTTGGCGTCGCCAAGTTGCTTGCTTCCGGGGAACGTATCTCCACTCCCCCCAGGAGGTTTTTGATATCAACAGACCACAGGACAGAAATTTCTGTCTTGCATATGACAGCAATCGTCACTCAAAGTTACATTCAAACCAACCAGAGTGTTGGTCTATGATATTTGGCAAAATGCCCGTACTGAAGAAAGAAATAGTCAAAGATTTTAAATTTAGCCGAAAATGACGGGATTTAGATTTACATGGTATCTACCTTTGTATCAACTGTCATGGACAAGTACTCCTCGAAAGTTTAATATTAGCTTTCGGCACAAAACTGTCAGCAATGCAAACCAAAAAACTTACTAGTTTTACAGCAATCAGTTGAGTAACTGGGCACTAATATATTAGCAATAACTGTCAGGTTATTCAAGCTGCAATTTGACGTAACACCAACTGACCCCCTTAACCCCGAGCGGAAAACGTGGTCGATTACTGTACAATGCATAAAGTTATCGGTGCTGTTGCGAAAGAGAGACTTAAGCTCTAGCCTTAGGTTAAATTTTGATAACTTGCTAATTTTCAGCATTTGTTTCGCTTTGTTTTATCTAATCCTGAGCCTGGTTTGTGCCATGTACAACAGTTTTATATTCAATTTATTTCGCTTTCTAGCGAAGTGTGCAACCTCAACAGCGCATTATTTTTAAAAATACATTTTTTGCATAGTGTTCGCAAAGAGAATATAGCGTTGTTTGCTTAGTGTAATCTTTTGTCGTTATGGTATTTGTTACAAAGGAATTTCAGTAAATGTTCCAAACTAAATCTTTGTAAAAAATAGTAAAGAATGTAATCTTTTGTCGTTACGGTGTTTGTTACAAAGGAAGTTTCAGCAAATGTTCCAAACTAAATCTCTGTAAAACAATAGTAAAGAATGAGATAGGTCCTACTGCTCGCAGTTGCCAATCACATTTTGCGCAGTTCTATACCTAAAACTTGCTCGTGAAAGCATGTTTTCGCGATTGCCATCATAATTTTACATCAAACTAAATGCTAATAATATAAAAAATGACGAATCAAACCACAGGCATTACTTGCCACACTACATTTAATATTAAAAGCATCAATCGCTAAGATTAGACTTATTTTTTCAGTAAATGGATTGAAAAGTAACAGAATCTGTCGTAAATGAAGGGCTTAAATGATGTATACTTTTGAGCTAGACATCGTGTAGACAAAAACTGAATTATCTACGTTGCCTCTGTCAGAGACAGCTGTTTCAGCCACCGCAACGACTTACTGACCATTCGCTCCAATTTTGCATTAAACGCCTAAAAACGAAGGATCCTCTGTATGAGCATGGGCGTCGGAAGGATTTTTTCCGGGGAGGGGCCAATATTGGATTTTCCAGAGATAGCCAAAAAGGTTTTTGCAGGAGGGGTAGAACATGGCAAAATTTCATATTTACCACCCAAAACTAAGAAGGCAACCATTTTTGTTAAAAATTTGATGGAAAAATGTCAAACTTCAAAATCCAGGGGGGTCTTGGCCCCCCTGCCCCCTTCCGACGCCCTTAATGGATCGTCAATCTACGTGAGTGGTACTCGAGCGCGGTAAAATTCTCGGAACGATAAACAGCTGCAGATTGTTATCAACAGAAACGTAACAATCCTTACAACCCGAGTTTGGAACTAAATCCAAAGGATCCGTCAGAATTTAACGTAGAGATGTTTCTTGTGCATACTGTGTCAAAAAACGGCAGAAAACATGTCTATAAATTTCTGAAGCAAAGCCAGATTTTATGCTTTCATTTCCAACACAAAATGACTGCGTTGATAAAGCACACTCTTTCAGCTTGCAGTTTTCATTTTAATTCGAGAAATTTATCTGAAATGACTTTGCCTGATGGTATGAACATCAAAACGAGAGCTTGCGGAAAGCCGTTGCACACATAGAATGGTGCCAAGATGGTATCTAGGGTGCAGGACTCAACAAATGGCAGATGGCCACCGAGTTCAGTTGTGTCCTGTGTATATTATAATAAACAAATAGCGTTATTGGTTTGCAGCCCGGCTTTTGCAAATCCTTACAGTTCTGCATCAAATTCTAAAGGTTTTCATACTTGCATATAATTACATTAACCTCTTCTATGTGCTTTTGCGCGACAGAAGTGTTAAACGAAAAGCAGGCTTGCCTATCTGCAACACTAACCGTTTTTATGTACCATAGTATTCAAACAATGAGAATTGTAAGTTTGTGTTTACGTAATGCAATTCAACAGTGCAGTTAGAAACACTTTTACCTTGCTGACAAACTGTCGATAGTTTTTGTGTACTTTTTGTCATGGTGATCTGTGCTTTGGGCTCATATCAACAGCGGAAATAAAGCATCAAGGCCTGAAACCAAACAGCAAGTGTTCTTGTGAAAAAACATCATTTTCAGAAAAACGTTTTTGACACATCAACAATACAGCATGTACAAATTCGTATTTTTTGCTAGAGAAACCATCTCGCTCAAAATTTGCACTCCAAATTCGAATTTGCAAAACTGTGTATATGTTCGCATCAGCGTAGACTTTCGATGCCTTTGCGGCAGCGAAAAAAAACGGTACTTTCACGCGGAAAGCAACAGTACTTTGTTCGCAGCCAGCGCAGGAACGATTTGTCGTTTGAACGGAAAGCTTTTCCCGCCTTTATCTTTAGCCTTAGGCCGGGCGCGTGCCGCACGAGTCAGGTAAACAAGCTATTACTGCAGGTCAAACACGACGCAGACAACGAGACCTTCGCGAAAAGCAAACATTGGATGATAGTAGTAGTGCGGTTACGCTCACAGCGTTGCGGAAAAATAAGGCAATGCTACAAGAAAAGGCATATGCAATTTTCGAAAGGGCAAAAATTAACCGACGAAGAAGAAGAAGAGTTTACGACTTCTTTCATAATTTCAACGCGTGTCCGGTTTCGCATTCCGACCATCTGCTGACAAATGTGGGATAAGCCTCCGTATGGCAGTTCGCATTTTTTGCTTTACAAATTGATAGTAGCAGCAAGCTCTCTTGGTTGTTGCCAAATAAACAGATGAAAGTTGATCATTGACAGCTTGTTTCTTTTTTCCTGTGCGCACAATTCCAGAGTGTTGAGATCAATTTTTCGTCGTAGCCCGGCATCTTGTCCTAGAAAGTGAGACGCTTTAGATAGATATATAACCGTAAAGGCATAAGAGCACCTTCTGTCTGTTCCACGTTACATCTTTTCGCAAGCCTATTACTTCCACCCAGCAACCATGCCCAGTCACCTGCATTTCCGCTAATAATGGAGGAGCCTGGGAAATTCGGATGTTTCGCAATTTTCTTGCTATGGGTTCTTGCCGGGTGCACTTTCATGGCAGCAGGCCTATTTCATTAAAGCTGCAATTTCATCTGTTTATCTGTGTCGCTCACCATCGCTGACGGTCGCACGTTCCAGTATCTTTTGAATCGAAAAACCTTGAGACACCTTCACAGCTGTTCACGTGGCAAGGGCTTTTATAACCACTAAGATACAATATCAAAGCTGCAGATTACGACTACTACTCAACGGTGGTAGCAAATTTACTAACGTCAAGTTACCGTGAAGTATGTTGCTTGTGTCGCATCTTTGAGTTGTTTTGCCGAACCTTGCACTCATTCTCAAGCAATCAAAGGCCTATTTTCAAAAGTTGTGCAATTCATCAAGGAGAATCTGTTGTAAGAAAACTTTTCACAAAAGTAGTCAGTATATACCAGGCTTGTGTATGGATTCTCACTTCTTTCAACAAGTGCTTTATTTTGTGAAGACAAGTTTGAATCATACGGCATATACATTTACTTTTGGAATTTTCACATTAGTGGAGGTTTCGTGTTTCCAGAGAGTGTGATTTTAGGCTAGGCTAAACAATAAGAACAACAAGACAATTTGAAATGCATGCTAGCGGATGTTTTAATTTTTACTATAGGTACAGACAGCAAGATGCGCTTTGCATTATTGCTGCCAAACTTATTTCAAATTCTACAGCCCAGAATTGTTATAATTTATATCCAATGCCAATGGTAAGACAGACCACGAAAGACTGGTTATGCGTCTGACATGCGTTGAGTTGTTCGCCTTAAACATGATGAAGTGAAACATTTTTTGCGTTGCAGTACTCGTAAAGAAAACTCGTCCAGAGAATTTTCCACATTAAAAAGTCAGAGAACGGTAACCACTGAATTGACCGATTAAATTTGAAATCCGTAACGAATCAGGAAGCACGCAAGCATCTTTACTCAACTACTCAACAAATAATCGTTGAAAAGGTTTGAATAGAGGATTAAACAAAGAAACTGAAAGAATGGCTAAAAATATTTACCTACAATGAAGACTATGAATCCAAAGATTAGTCCAATTGAAAAGTTTTTTATTGGAAATGAATCTAAAATGCTCGAATAGGATCGTTGAAATGAAAAATATATGAAATGAGATGCTTAACGGCATGACAAATATTACCTCCGAGTAATCATGTGCCAGTTCTCATTGTGCAATTTTCGATGGTGGTTTTCACACCGTAATGGCGACAACGTCAAAGTTAGCCATGGAAAAACAAGTCTAGCCTGAATGTTTTCAGCCCTTCTTATGGGGCTGCGATCCGTATCTTAGGCAATGTCTCAAGAGCCCACAGTCCTTGAGCTTGCGTTAACCCGTTTTCAACATATACACTAAACTTGAAGCATAAGGCAATTTACAGCGGCCATTGTGCCTCACACTTAAGCAAATGTGTAATGACCTTCGCACGCGAAGAGAAAACAGGTTTTTCTTGAAGTTTTCATGCCGTTTCTGTCCTACGCAATGCAAAAGTAACTTAACCAAAGAATTTGTCAGCACGACCAGAAACAGGTCTTATTAAGGAAGATGCTTTGACTAGTTTTATTTTCTCTATTATGTTCGGAGCTACAGGGATATCAGTGGAGCCATTCCCCCCAAAATATTTAGCCTGTCCTCTCTAAATTTCGTATGGCATCATGCAAATTGCTTGCCACCCCAAAATTGTTGTTTGACATCCTGCTTTATTTTAGTAACATAACTGACCTCCCGGCACTTCCCCACATGAAAATGTGTGTCACCACCCTGAGAAATAAGTACAACCAGCGCATTTATTTATAGTACGTTGCGTATGTGACGTGAATCACTCTGTGATGATGCACGAAAGAAAAACTTTCAAACGATAGGACATCGACGACGTTACCACAGCCGATAAGCCGTGTGCTCCTTGATGGACGTAGGCGAAATTCTCGCCCCACACCCTGATTGCCCCGGTTTACTTTTGCAAGGAAGCGGCCGCAAACATGCAACAGGCGTCAATCTCTGAATAGAGAGGTAAGAGTAAATCAAAGCCGGGGTGGTTAATAACTAAGAAAGGTTTGGAGATGATCATGGGACAACTGTTGAAGGCTGCCCGATGTTTGCGATTGTCGGCGAGTCGGATGAGTGTAGGGATAACTTCGTGGCGTCGGTTATCTAAGCAAGCAAACAAGTTAACGATATGTATTGTGTCGTCATCAAGTGATACCTGCCGATGAATTGGTTCATAATGATGAACTAAAACAAAACATAGATGGAATGTCACTGACTTTTGCGTCAAATAGCGCAAACGACAACCAAGTACCCCATCATCAAATCAACCCACTCTTCAGGAAAATGGCTCTAGTTCAGGCATGGAAACCTTGTCTTGGAATACTCCATCTTAAAATTTTAATTCATCCAAGAGACTTAGGAGCGATCCTTCCACTACCTTGAAGACACAGAGCGCATAAAATGGAAGCTGCTTTTCAGTTACCAGACTGCCATCTACCAAATGTGCAGTTCAGGTAATGTGTTGGTCAGAACTATTTTAGCTAGATTTTGAAGGCATAGTTTGTGCTCGCACATTTGGAAAGACCATGAAAACCACCATTAAAAGACTTTGTTATCCTTTTTCTCAAAACCTGTTGCTTCGAAGTAAAAAAGAAAATACAGGGTGCTGCTCCACAGGCCGACATTAAAAGAGGTCAATAAGAGGTTTGTTGACAATAAGGCAACCAGTTTTCCCGCTTTGATTGGGACAGTTCTGGTTTATGGGTGTCGTGTTCAAGTTATAGTCATTTTCTTTTCCCGGATATCAAACCGCCTGCAGACAAAAGAAAAAACTTCATGTTCTGACAGTTGCTGAATGAAACATGTATGGTCTGTTGGAAGGTACGGATATTAGCCGTAACATTTTAAGTTTCAGGTACTTTTATTGCTCTTCACTTTATCATTAGCAAAAAACGGGTAATGATCAGGTCCGTAACCAAGGGGTGCAGGGGAGGCGAAGACCCTGCAAAATTTTTCGCCCCCCTAGAAAAATGTGTTGGACATAGTTTGAAACTATTGGACACAGTTTAAAAAATTTGGGTCCCTCTCAGAAAACTTTTCGCCCCGCCTGGTGTCCCAAGCTGTTCACAGGCCTGGTAATCATACACGGTTTTACAGACTTTTTTCTAGTTCCCTACACTCAAAACAACATGACCTTTTGAAATTAAACCAACTTGCGCAGCCTCCCAGTTTGTAACACCAAAATTATGGTCACCTTTAAGTACCAAGAGGTGTTCCAGAGAACAAATGTATAAAAGAATATGCATTTACGGTAATAGAAAGGAGCAACGAAACTTAAGGTCAGAAAACTCATCGAAAAAGTGCAAACCATGAAATTGCAAATCACTTTCGTTGAAACACGAAGCTTACAGAATTTGCTTTTTTTGTTTTGGTGACGCTGCAAAAATACCTCTTCAAGGGATCTAAAGTAAAATGCAAAATCAATTTAACATCACATGATAATATAAGTTGACCTTCTAACATTTTTAAAATTAATTCAAAAACCTGGCGATCAAGTTTAAGGATTAGTGTTGATCAATGTCATGTAAAAACACGGTTTTCTGTTAAATTAATAAGGTCTAGTAAAGCTTTCAGTAATTAATCCTGAGAAATTTAAGCATTCATCAGTTTTCAAAGAAAAGACCAGTATGCATATTTTTTCTCTAAAAATATGAATATTCAGTAAATCTTAACTTTAATATTTTATTCGAAAGGTGTGAAATCAATTCCCGGTTTCAGTTGTATTGCCGTTAAAATCTGCGTGTAAGAAGGTGCCATGTTTTGCTCTTATCACAAAACAAACAACCGCTGTTGTTTAATTGCATTTGCAACCCTTCAGAAAACCGCAATGGGTTTACCCCACCTCCGCTTTATGATTAATTTCAGAAGTATAACATTTCAAAGCAGTTTTTTGTAGGACGAAATGAAGGAATGCTAACATCTACAGAATTCAAAACTAAACCCAGCGATTGGCACAAGCTTCTGTTTGAACCGGAGCTTTCGATTTTTCAGTATTTGCAGAACGTTAATCGCAACGCGTTTTTAATGATAGACCTGCTGTGGAACTACACGAAGACACACTTGGCAGCAACTGTTCAACATCTCATCCAAAACTTCTGTTACGTTTTACATATATTCCATTATCGATATAGAGGTTAATCAAGTGATAGTCTGGATTATTTATTGCAAATGGCGAGTTGCGCTGGTGACAAAAACATGCCCCTCTTTGATCTGACAAGTGAGCGGTTAAACAAATAGAGAAACAGTAGAAAACTTTTTGCTTATAATCCGCCTGACGAACTGCTGTCTGCGGACGTAATTGGTCTTTGTACTGCGATTAATGGCCCAAGAGGTAACGCCCAGAAATTGGCTGATTGTGTGCAAAGTGATACAGTCGCCAATTCTAACTCAAGGATGAAGGGGAAAAAAGAACAGGTGGATCGAAAATGCACCTTCAAATTTGTTAGGTACTTGAGCTTCTTCCTAGTAAAATCCATAAGTAAAGTGAATGAGTGAAATGCTATTCATCATTATGGTATAATTCTAATAGTGCGTTCTTTAACTGGAAAATAATCTTGACCTTACATTAACCACGAACGCTTCGGCACTGCCCATATAAAAGTAATTTATTGTGACCAATTTCAAAAGCACNATTTCGCAAACCTTTGAAGTCGTATCACAATTGGGAAAAAAGCGTCTTCTCTTCGGACTGGCGCCTTCAGTAACTGCTCGTATATTACTGCTTACGCTACAAGCGTTTTGCGATGATGGGCCCAGCAACTTTTACATAGTTTTTCAGCTTCGGTGCTCTCTTTCCTAGGATTTTCTTGTTCATGTCACAAAATGCTTCGTCGATGCAAATGGGTAATATTTGTGAAAAGTTTGCTCAACACCCACCAAGTGAACCCTCTACCTCTAATCGTTTTTAACTGTACCAACGTCAGCTGCTTTGAAATGACAAATCGTGTTTCTGAACTCAACACTAATAAGTTATCTTTACAAATGTACAAGAAAACCTTGAGCTGCAATAGTGCAAGGAAATCCAAGATTGCCAAAAAACTTGCCTTTCCTGCTTGCAATTTGTCTTTTTGAACACTTTTATTTGACACTCGACCTGGCAATGCTTGTTTTATCAAATTAACACCGTTTTTTAAGATTGGTGTTAAACAGTTTGACCTGAGGACGCCGTAGTTCGAAGTTCAAGTTGATTCTATTACAATTAAAAAAGTAAAGACATGCACAATAATGAAACATTTACACATGTTCTGTATATGCTGATAATCATTTTTCCTGGTGACTGGAACAACTTTCTACACCAACTGGGTTTGGGAAACCACTTGTGGCTTACATTTGCTCCAACATTTTAGCGCACAGCTAAAAATTTTTTGGCTACATTTCCATATCTCCTATTGGTAATAAAAGGGGTACTTTTTCGGCATTGTATTAATAATTTGCTGCTGTAGACAGGGTGTCTTCGCTGAGTTGCCCGATAAAATAGACGTATTGGCGTGTTCACAGCATAGGGAGGATCTTCCAAAAAAGCTTTTAAAAATGCCATGCTTTTTTCTTATCCGTGCTCAAGACATACATTAACGATATACCATGCACGTAGAGGTGTAGCGGGGCGGGAACGTGTGGGAACAGCGTTCCCACACTTTGTCCAAGTTTTCGTTTGTAATGCAATGAAAGTGAATACTTCATTAAATGCTGGTTTAAAAATGAGTTTGGTGCTGTTGAAAATGGCTAGTTTTTTGGGTGCGTTCCACACAACGTTTTTTAGCACTACAACCCTGCGTGCACGTAACTTCCTAAACTACACTACTTCTAGCAGTCTCAATTCAGTCTCTTTCGTTCTCCTTCTCTAATTTCGGTTAGTTGTCAAGAAAAATGGGTTATTGATAGCGCACTTTGGGCACCTAACAACTTGTAAACAGTTTAAGCGAGAATAAAACATTGCTAACAAATGGCTCTACCCGTGATGCAATTTTTATACTACCTGCGTTGATTGCTTTAAACTAGCTATGTCCAACCCAAATGGTTTACTGAGCCAAAAAGTATGTCACTATCTTGACCATGGCCGCACATTGAATGACACATTATTGAGGGCCGCACATTGAATGGCTCACTTTGATCTTAAGCAAACGACATTTAGCTTAAACTAACATACTGAAAGTGTTCCAATCGTAACTGCAATGGTAGCAGACGTGATAACGTGGCACTGGGGACCAACTGCATCAAAAATGTCAAATTCAAGATTATCAAAACAAGGACATGTTGTCAGCATGTAGGAAACATATACCACTGCGAAAACCTAAGCTGGGCCGCACAAGACACTCAGCTGGCCCGCATGCGGCCCGCGGGTTGGACATGCTGCTTTAAACATACAATCCGTTTTTATTATGAAATCCAGTTGAAATTTTGGGCAAAATTGTGTTTTCAAAATTTGATTGAAGAAACAGTATACAAAATAGAAAATTATTTGAAGATATTTAAAGCTTCTAACGAGAATGTGCAGCTACCAGCAAACGTTTTGGTTACACCTCAAGCATTTATAGAACCTTTGTAGAAGTGACTTTAATAAACTCTTATTTCTTGCTATTCTGTGCAGCAAGCAATGCTTTTGAAGTCAGTATCAAATTTGAGGCTGGTATATTGCTCATAGCTGCAGTATGTTTTTTGGACAGACTTCATTGGATACAAGATATATTGGTGCAGTTAAATGTTCTCCACTTCTGAGTGTCAAAAGCTTTAAAGTGTTTTTAAGCACAGAAGGCGCAAAAATGTGTGGTCTACGTTTCATCTACGTCAAAATAAACACTGCGTCAAATAAACGCATCGTGAATAACTCATCCAAGCGTCAACACGAATGAAACGGAGCTCGTGACAGTGAAGGCTTGCACATCATCTGTCTTAACCTTGGCCTTCTGCAGCAAAAAGTAGTAACTACCGGTACTGCACGCACCGTGTCAAATACAGGTGGAAGTATTCTCTCGACCTAATTCGTTCCCGGATACGAGCGCACGTCTTCTGCCGTGGCTAACTCTTTTGTGCACTTCGGCGCTTTACAAAACGATTCGACGCCTTATCGTCTGTAATCATCGCGCAATGCGTAAATAAGCCTCACGAGACCGGTTGTGCGCTTCTCGCGCACTTTGACGTTGCTGCCGTTTGTAAATTTCCTTTTTGCTGACGGAAAGAAATACAACGGCAAACGCATCTGGCAACCGCGCTGGATGAAGATCCGGCGAAATGCAAATCTCGCTTCCAGCATCACCCGAAGGGCTAAAATGAAAAATTTATAAGTTGGCGAAAGTGGTGCAGTCTGCCTTTGTTCGAAAACGAGCAACTAACACGAATTTGCAAAAGTTTGAACGCTGCCATTAAGAATACTGAAGCTGCACAGAATGGCTGTTAAAAAATTGCATAACTGAACACCGTACATGAAATTCGCTGCTAAGCAACGAGAAGACGTATCAATTTAAAGGGTCAGATACACGTTATACTCAAAATGTTGAAGCTGGAGGAGACCAAAATTATGGAGAAAATTGCTTCTGAAAAACCAAAGCATTAAATCTTGACGGAATCATGCACCAATTTTATCTTATGTCAGCGACATGGAATTATTAGAAAGTGCCCAGAAAATCTAGCCAAGTTGTTTTTTACAACGAATCCAGGGAAGGGTCCAGGTGGCCGCAAATTATTTTGCTGATCCACTGTAACTTGAGCCTCAACTCAAAGTTTGCAGTCAGTTCATATAACGCTTTGACATGTTCCATTCAAAAGGTTTCGCGCTCGTGCTTACTGTCAAGAGCACAACAAAGATCTTGGCAAAATTGCCAAATGTCAACCAGTGCACTACTTCTTCGGTTTTTCGAGCTTTGCTGCATATTTTTCACGAGAATTATTTTCACTGTTATATCTCAAGATAATTCATTTAACTCTTTCGGACAAGGGTGGAAACCTGCGGCCCACGGGCCAAATACTGCCCGCGTGAACATTGGTATGGACCGCATCAGAATTTTCGTTACCCAATTTACTGTACAAAATCACGTCAAAACGAAGCTCTGTGATAAGCAGGTACTTAAGATGGGATGTAACAAGAAGACTCCATCCCTTATAGTAAGATAAAAGTAGAAGTTTAGGATGCAATCGGTTGTTATTTGCGGCCCGCCAGCAATAATCCACAATTTATGCAGCGCGTGATAGTAAATAGGATCCCCACCTCTGCTTTAGTAGAATATTCGATCTAAGGAAAAGTCTTAATTACGTATGTAGCTGACCTGAGGCTTAAGTTAGATCGCCGAAGCAGGATACCCTTCGGGCCATACACAGTCCAAAGAACCCAGGACAAACATCAAAGTCTTTCTTTCTACCCTCCTTTTTCTCTCTCTTGTCTTTTCATAGGTGTGTACTTAAACAACACTGTTCTGTGTTGAATTTCTTTAGTTTTGTTGCCACAAATACGAATCAGCTTCAATTACTTTCGCTAAAATTACTTTCGCATATTCCTCGTTATGTTCAATAATGAAGCTATCAACCATCTTTCCTCAGGTACCCCTAGCTGATACTACACTTTATTACCCTTCATCTAACACTAAATTGTTTTCTTAAATTTTTATGCCTCCATAAAAATACAAGCGAACGTGAAATGACATTTAACAGCTTTAGGTTTGCTGAAAGCTTTCGAGTTATCAGCTGACTGGGCTCTGCTTTCATGACTTCGCGACTATTCGGACTTTGAACATATCTGTGTTCAAGTAATTAGTCTCCACAGAGGTCCCGCCGTTGAATCAATCAGCACGTGGTTTAATAGGAAATCTTCAGTCCTGAAGGAAAAGCTTTATAGCTTTTATTTGAAAAAGTTTCAAGACTCATGATGCGTGGAGTGGAATTATCAAAAATTTGCTGATTAATTCGACTGCGTCACCTTTGCGGAGACTAAGTAATTACTCGAACACGAAATGGTGAATTAGAGTTAACAACTGATAACCAACAGTACGGATGCAGTAGTTCTATCACAACTCAAGTTATGCCTTAAAACAAGGAACAAACCTACCTTTTTTTACAGAACAGGTTGGACTTTTTAAAAGTGTTTGCAGGTTTTGGTTTTTGACGTTTCGTTTTTTTGAATTCATNTTTCTGCTCTTGAAGTTTTCTTGGAGATGCCATCTGGTCAGAGCAAAGGAACACAAATGTAAGAGTTAATCGGAAAATTCTCTCGAACTGCATGTAAAACGATCCATCGAACTAACAAAATTTTTGCCAATTCCAACTTGAAAGCATTTGCTAGAAATTGTGACTCACGCACGCAAGAGTGTATCAAACAAAAACACATCGGAAGTGATGGCTGACGAAGTCGGTAAATCAGCTTCACTTTCTATTATCGCTTACAGTTTTTCTCCTGAACGTCACTCTTTGAATCTCCAAAAGAAATTAACATTGATACCAAAAAAGCTATTTCCCGAAAACACTCACACGATAGCGTTACTTGCGATCACAACTTGAGAACAGTGGGGACGAAATGCATTTGCAAGAAGAAAACGTGAAATATAAACCAGCTGTTCAGCCAGAGGAATATATGTTAGACTGTGGCATTATGGAATAGCAAGTAACAAGTATCGTTAAAATTTAATTTGCACGCAATCAAGGTCCAAACAGAACACATCGTCAACAAGATTGAGGTAAAATCAATGCAAACGTTGTGGATACAGGCTGCAGACAGAAAAACTAATAGAGCACGGACTTCAATTGTAGAACTGGCATGTTCGTATCCTCAAGCACCAAGTAATCGGTCCAGGACGCGGCACCTATAGACCTGTGCGTTTCATATTACTTTCAATTTCGGCTTCTTTTAGTTACGAACCACAGATGTGCTCTTTGTAGAGCAGCAACGTTGCTCAAGCGGAAATTATCCGGCTGGCCGCAAAGCGTTTCTTATGTCACTAGCGCAAGGACTCTTTTTGATAGAGTATATTTCAAACGAGGCGCTAATAACAGTCACTACGACAAGGAGTTCGACCTGGACGGGAAATTGCAAACAGTGCACTTTGACGAGGACCACACTGAAAGTTTTGCATCGACATAAAAGCAGCGGAACTGAATTTCAATCTGTTTAAAGATAAGCGTTCAAAGCAGTAAAAAACACCTTGGTGTTGGCGTTATTCCGTCGGCGAATCCAGCCGAGCTGCCTTTAGCGCACGCCGAAAGTGTTAAGGGTTGCGAAATCATCTGACAAGTTTATAGGGTTTTGAGGACGACTGAAAAAGCGATCAGTCTCGTCCACGCCTCATTTCTGGCTAAAATGACCTGACATATAATATGGCGAGGCGTGAGTCAACACGCAAGTTCTAGACACACGCTTGGGCGGGTCTGTACGTACGCAGACCCGTGTTCCGCAATCCTTATTCCTGGCCCGTAACGCGAACTGCAGTTGAACGAAGTAATTTTCGACAGTTTATTGCTCTCTGAATGGCATCGCAGCTTAATAAATATTAGGGTCCGACATTTGATAATACCTGTCAACAGAAAGGCGTGCACGTGCGCCTGTCAGCTCAATCCTTATTTTGTTGCTACTTTTGCAGTGATGTGGACGAAAGTTTAGAACCCTTTTGCTGGTGGTGAAGCCGATTTTCGTCACTAAACCTGACGGGATGAAATCGCCGCTCATGTAATTTTCATCTTTCTGCGTCTCTCTCTACGTAAACGTTCCCTTGTATTAGGCTTTAAAAAATTGCAACAATGAGGTGCTGAAGCGCCCGAGAAGCGGCAGTTACTGTATTTGTAGCATCAAAAGTTTGCTCTAATTCATTTTTGTTTACTTAAACGTGCTATTATTTTGTTTTGCTCAAGGAATAATAAAGTCAGTAGGTTTTCTGGGTTTTTTAAAGTTGCAGCGACAGACACTGTTACAAAACTTTTTTCAGTAATATAAAACAGCTTCATTAGCCCCTTATATATTGTGTTAGGGTCTTTTGATTCAATTAACTACTTGTAAATATTTCAATATATCGGTGGACATCATGTTGCGTTATATGAAGAGAGAGGTCCTAAAAACGAGACTTAAAGCTAGCAAACTCAGCAGAGAAAGGTACAACACCCTCGCCTTGCGTTTATTCTTCTTTTGCTGCATGTAAAAATTTTTTTGCATAATGTTTACAGGCAAGATCCTCTATGAAAATGAGTGTCACAAATACAGTGAAATCGCCATGAACAACTGTTCGACGAGTTCGATCCAAGACAATGGAAATGCGTCTGTTCGGTCATATTTCCGCAACGAATCAGTCTGCCACAATTAAAGCAACTTTACCTTTAGGACCGCAATCAAGCCAACACAAACGACCCCAGCGACAAGGGCGGGCTTTCGCTGATCAACATTCAGCGCGCCAAGACGCTCGTTTCATTTCAAAAGACGCTTCGACGCTTGCTCGCTTTTGGTGCGCGTCGGCGAGAGGAAACATAGTTTGGCTTTGAAAAAGGCTGAAAAACAACAAATCGCAAGTTATGCCGAGTTCACAATAGGATGAGCCACTAAAGTGAGGATAAATGCGCCAGGGCGGTGAATGTCAGCTTCACGCTGGCACGTGGCACGCGCGAGCGCAACGTCAAAACTGTCATAACCAATCGGAGTGAGTGAGACCTGCCTATAAAAAGAAGGCACGCGACCGGCTT